>CEWR01057455.1_pt1 | contig 19962 bp, 20 predicted proteins | sample 356321 | NCBI WGS metagenome assembly CEWR01 (sample SAMEA2621551, study PRJEB7988) | marine metagenome | biome: marine biome (ENVO:00000447); feature: mesopelagic zone (ENVO:00000213); material: "saline water (ENVO:00002010), including plankton (ENVO:xxxxxxxx)" | depth 790 m
GTTGGATTTCGTGGCGTTCAGTATAACGGTCGCCTGAGCAGAATCGAAACTTTATTGTGACTTAAATCGTGACAAAAAAAGCCACCTCGACTTGGTGACCCGCGGCGAGGCATCTGGCTTTAGTTGAATAACCGTCCGATTGGACACGACCAGATTCTTCACATCCGCTCAGAATGGCGAATCCGGACACCTGAAAACCTGAAACCTGACCCCTAATTAACCGAGTATCTCTCGGAGTCGCTGGGCTATGACGTGTTCTCCACCCTGCTTGAGGGTTAGCATTCGGATGGCGAGGCTTTTCTCCTCAGGCAACTCGCGCACCCAGATGCTGGGGTTGCCGTCCTTCAGTTCGTCGATGACGTCTTGGGCGGATTTGCCGGCCTTCTCAGGGTCGATGGTGAGCATCAGGGCTTCGGCAGGGGCGTCCGGTGGGTAGTCTGAGAATGTGACGCCCTCAAATTGGGGCAGTTCGTTTCTCATCGTGTCGATTCGGACTTCGTAGCTGGCGAAGCGATCCTCGTGGTTCATTGTGAGCCACTCTCGTAGAGCGCCGTAGACCGCGACGACTTCCTGCCGATCAACTTTCATTGGCCTGCCAAATGACCGCACTGGGGAGTCCTCGAAACCGATGAAACTGTGGGAGCGGGCGACGCTCACCAGGTCTTTGCGTCCGGTGAGAATCCCGCTAGAGTTCACGGCTCCGAAATACTTGGCTCCATATGCCACAAGGTCTGCGCCAGACTTGACGTAACTGCTTAGTTTATCGGTGGGATAGACCTCGCCTGCGGCGTCGACGATGATGGGGATATCGTGGCTGTGGCCGATGTCGATGACCTGCTCCAGTGGGAGCGCGCCGGGGTTGCGGTCTCCTGGGGCCAGGTAGTGGATAGCGGCGGTGTTCGGGCCAATGGCCTCTTCAAGCTGCTCGACAGTCGTTTGGTCTTCGTCGCCGATCTCTATCAGCTTGCCACCAGGGATCGACATGGTCCGGTCGTATTTGATTCGGAGTTGACGCTGGATAATGATTTCGTTGGGCATGCCCGTGGTGTCAGGAATTTGCTCGATTCGGTCAACGTCGTCTCCGGTCATGCAGGCGGCGGCTGCGTAGGCCAGCGCAGCGGCGCACCCGGATGTGACCAACGCGCCCTCAACGCCCAGCATCTCCGAGATTCGCGAACCGACCGAATCCATTAGGTCGCCCATGTTCACATAGTAGTCCTCAATCGAGTCCATGAGCGTTTTTACCGTGTCGGAGGGCGTCCCACCGCCGAGCAAGGTTCGGTTGCCCTGGGCGTTCAATACGGGCCGGACGCCCAGTTCGTCGAAAATATTATCCATTGATGACTCCTGTTTGGGCTTGAATGATGTGTATTCTATGACCGTCGAACCGGACGCGCAACCGCTGGCAAAGCATCGTCATATCGTGGGCAGGGGAGTATAATTTCTACATACACAACCAATCTTGGATTTGCAGTAGTGGAGAGTTGTGATGCCCGATGAGCAATCGTATGTCACGGAATTTTCAGACGACCTTATTACCCGGCCCAGAGCGCATCTGAGGCTGTTGTTGAGCCAGGATGATGACGGCCTTGCCCTATCTTATGAGGACAATTTGCTGGCCCGGTGCCACCTGACACGAGAAGGGATGATCGCCGGCGGATTCCTCGCTCGCTCATTGGGTGTCAAGGTTCCGCCACTCGGAGAGTCGGTGACAGCGAGGGTCTCCACAGGCGTGTTGTATCGAGCGCTGGGAATCTGCCAACTCGATTTCAAAATAGACGCATCATATGTGGTGCTGGAGCGGCTTCTTGAAGAGGCTGACATGCAGCGAGGCGCCAAGAGCCTGGCTGAGTGACCTCGTTGAATTAGACTGGGGGTTGGCTCTATAATCTTCGAAGGTTTGGGCAGACTTTAAGTTCCGACGGAGCATTCTTTGGCGGTCGATTACTCTAAACTAACCACGGGTCAAATCGTATCCCACCATACCTACCAACTGGATGAGGATATGGTCGGAGAATATCTTGGCGCCGTGAAGGATGTTTCTGACTTGCCGCCAAGGGGTGATGGCCGACGATTGGCCCCTCCGATGTCGATGGCCGCGCTCAGTCTGCGCGGCGTCGTTCAGGACCTTCAGATTCCGGGCGGCACTTTGCATGTTGGGCAGGAATTCGAGTTCACAAAGGCTGTAACGGTTGGATCGACGCTGGAGTGCGAAGCCACGCTGGCGCAAAACTCTGTGCGTGGCGGTATGAGGATAATGGTAGTCACTTCAACTGTGCGCGATGCCGACGGGGTTGAGGTCATGTCCGGCAAGAGCACGATCATGCTGCCTGAAAACCTACTGTCAGGAGATGACGATTGAACGAAGGAGACACTTTGCCGACAGTCGAAAAAACGTTCAGCCAGGATGACGTGAACCGATACGCCGACGCAGCTGGAGACCACAACCCGATTCACGTTGACCCAAACTTCGCGGCAGGTTCTCAGTTTGGGCGTCGGATTGCCCACGGCATGATGATCGCGGCGTCTATTTCTGAGATGATGGCCCAGGCGTTTGGACAGGATTGGCACAAGTCTGGCCGGATGAAGATTCGATTTCGAGCGCCGGTGTTCCCTGGCGAGACCGTTCGAGCGTCGGGCACGGTCAGGTCGGTACGACAGATTGAAGATGCTACCGAAGTGGCAGTGTCTGTTCAAGTCACGAAGGCGAACGACGAAGCTGCAATAACTGGCGACGCGCGAGTCAGGATCGAATAGTTCTGACCTCGTGCGGCGATTATAGGGAGAAATAATTTGACCGCAGAAAAAGGGCCCATCCGAATCGCTGTTGACGCCATGGGTGGAGACCACGCGCCTGGAGAGATTGTGAAGGGCGCTGTGGAGTTCGCCAAGTCGGGCGATGCGCAGATTCTGTTGGTCGGCGACCCTGAGCAGGTCGGCGCTGAATTAGCCAAGCACGACACCGAAGGGGCGCCGATCGCCGTGATTCCGTCTGATGGCGTCATCAAAGAGGGTGACGCGCCCGCGCTGGCTCTGAGACAGAATCCTAGAGCGTCGATTCTGGTATCGACTGGCCTAGTCAAGAAGGGCCAGGCAGACGCGTCTGTGACGATGGGTTCCACGGGCGGGGCGATGGCGGCGGCGGCGGTGATTCTAGGCCTCGCCAAAGGGATTGAACGCCCCGCGTTGGGCGGGCCTGTGATCGGCATGGCTCCCAGGACGGTGATCGTCGATCTTGGGACGAACGTGGACTGCCGACCTCAACAATTGGTGAGTTTTGCTGTCATTGGAGATGTGTTCGCCAAGCATTTCTGGAATATTGAGAAGCCGAGAGTCGCTCTACTGAGCGTCGGCGCGGAGTCTGGCAAAGGGAATCGTCAGGTAAGAGAGACATCTGAGCTTCTAGGGAAAAGCGGTCTGAACTTTGTCGGGAACGTCGAGGCCCACGATCTGTTGACCAACAGCGTTGAGGTGGCGGTGTGCGACGGGTTCGTTGGAAACATCGTGATGAAATTGACCGAGGGAATCGGGCGAGCCACTGCTGAACTGGTCAGGACCAGGCTCGATGGCAAGATGGCCGGCGAGGACGTGGACAGCGTCGCAGATGAGATTTTCGAGTTAAGTAATCAGGTGGAAACTCGCGGCGGCGGGCCTCTGTTTGGTGTAAACGGCGTCAGTGTCGTTGGTCATGGCGCCGCCAGGGCGGAAGCTGTGAAACGGGCTATCGGAATGGCGAAGCTGGCGGTGGATACCGGTTTCGTGTCACAGATGTACCAGGACTTGGAATCGGTGCACGCACGACTCGAAGAGCAATAAACTTGCTCCGCGCTTGGACTGAATCGGCGCGGCCAGGAGGATTTTTTGGGCAAGTCCGATATCGAAGGAAAATACGCTTTGGTCACAGGCTCTTCCAAGGGCATTGGCCGGGCCGTGGCGTTGATGCTGGGAGAGATGGGCGTCAACGTTGCGGTCAATTACAATAACTCCAAAGATGCCGCCAAAGAGGTCGAAGAGAATCTGCACAAGATGGGCGTCGAATCGTTCATCGTCCATGGAGATGTAAGCGATGTGGATCAGGTCGCCAAAATGATAAATCAAGTTACGAAGACGTTTGGCGGCGTAGATATTCTTGTGAACAATGCAGGAATTATCGACGACGGCCTATTGATTCGAATGTCCGACGAAGCCTGGGACAATGTAATTTCCACCAATCTGAACGGCACGTTCTACTGCACGCGCGCAGTGCTGAGAGGGATGATTCGCCGACGTTGGGGACGGATTATCAATATTGGTTCCGTTGTGGGCATTCGCGGAAACATTGGTCAGGTGAACTATTCGGCGTCAAAAGCGGCGATCATCGGATTCACGAAAGCTCTGGCGAAAGAGGTCGCCACGAGGAACATCACCGTGAATACCGTTACTCCAGGCTACATCAGCACCGACACCGTCGACGTGCTTCCTCAGGAGACCAAAGATCGCATCATGACATGGATTCCCCAGGGTCATTTCGGCGAGGTTGATGACGTCGCCCATCTTGTTTCATATATCGCCAGCCAAAAGGCGAAGTATTTGACCGGACAGGTTATTTCTATTGACGGCGGTATGGCTATTTGAGCGTCGACGGCGAGTTTTCGTTCCAAGGAAAGGTTGCGTTGGTCACCGGCGGATCGCGGGGCATCGGGAAGGCCGTTGCGCTTGATCTTGCTTCACGGGGCGTCCACGTCGCATTCAACTACCTTCGCAATCACAAGGCCGCTTCCGAGACTCACGACGAGATTGTCGCGTTGGGAGTCCGATGCCTCAGACACCGCGCTCATCTGGGTGACGACGAGAAGATTCGCGAGCTGTTTCAGCAGGTCGAGCAGGAGTTCGGCAAGTTGGATATTCTGGTGAATAATGCGGCTACGGGCGTCCAGCGCTCTGCTTCTGAATTGGAATCGAAGCATTGGGACTGGACGATGAACGTGAACGCCAAGGGTCCGTGGCTGTGCTCGATTGAAGCCGCAAAACTGATGGAGTCGGGCGGGCACATCATCAATATCACGAGTGAAGGGTCACGCCGAGTTCTGCCCTTTTACTTCTCAGTGGGGACGTCGAAGGCGGCGCTGGAGGCTGTGACGCGGTATCTGGCCGTTGAGTTGGCTCCGCAGGGTATCTCGGTCAACGCCGTGTCGGGCGGTTACGTCGATACTGGAGCGTTGGACCACTTTCCTACCAAAGACCAGATGTTGGAGTCCGGACGTGACACTCCCGTTGGCCGTATGGTGACGGTAGATGACATCGCGCGCGTGGTGGCGTTCCTCTGCACTCCTGACGCCGATATGATCCGAGGCCAGGTGATTGTGGTGGACGGAGGAGTCACGCTGAAGGCTGATTTTTGAAGGCTAACCCTGGCCCGACAGACCGGTCACGGTTAGCGCAACCTCGCCGTCTTCAGATTGTGCCAAAATGGATGTGCCGGTTTCGACGTTGGCTTTTCTGACGTAGCCTAAAGCATATCCCAGCCCGTTATCCGCATCGCCTACGGAGGTGAGCTGCCCGACGTTCTTGCCGTCGACGGTCAAAGGCGTTCCCGGCGCAGGAACAGCGTCTTCGGTTTTCCATTCCAGCTTCACGAGATGCTTCTGCACTTTTTCGTAAGCGTTGAGACGAGACACAACCTCCTGGCCGATGTAACAGATTTTGTTGAAGCTGATATGGGGTCGCAGGCCTGCCTCCAGTGGGTTGAAGTCTTCGGTCAGTTCGCCTGTTGCAGACGGAACGGCCATCGAGATGCGAAGATTTTCCGCTGTGGAGCTGGACGCTTGAGCGACGTTATGCTGATCGAACGCTGATATGGCCTTGTCTTTTTTTTCTGTGCTCACAATGAACTCGAAGGTTGGTAGGTTGAAATGGTCGGTCCTCACAAGGGACGCTCCGTCGAAGGAATCGACCATGATGGGCGCGTAGAGTTCCAGATCGTCTACGTCGATGCCCAGAGCCTTTTGGACAGCCTCGGCAGATTTGGGGCCGACGATGGCGATCATCGCGGTGTCATCGGTGATGTCGTTGGATGTGACATCCTCCACAAATGTGTAGAACTCAATCCAATCGGCGACTTGCTGTTGGCGCCCAGGGCTTGTGAGGATCAAAAGAGAGTTTGCTAGGGGAATAACGGAGAGCAGGTCTATGATTCGGCCCTTGTTGTTGGTGAGAACCGTTCCCATGCCCTGAGTCGGCGTGAGGTGTTCCAGATTGTTGGTGGACAGCCTGTTGAGAAGATCAGCGGCGTCATCGCCTGAAACCCGTAGCCGTCCAACGTCTGAGCGGTCAATCAAAGCCGCGTGAAGGGTTGCAGATTCGAGTTCACTAATTTGAATGAGCCTAGAGTTTTTGGATTCTGCGAGCGCCATCGGGGTTGCCTCCTGCGGAAACGAGAATCGCCGCACTAACTCGTGCGGCGATTCATTCTGTCAAATTATGGTCGAACCGGACTTAGACGCTGAACGATGTCCCGCAACCACAGGTCGTTTTGGCGTTGGGATTGTTGAAAACGAAACCCTTTCCATTGAGTCCGCCGGAGTACTCAAGGCTGGTGCCAGCGAGAAAGATGTACGACTTTCTGTCGACATATAGTTCTATCCCGTGCTCTTCGATAACTTTGTCGTCGTCGAACGGCTCTTCCACCAGATCAAGCGTGTATGTCATACCGGAGCATCCGCCGCCCTTGACTCCGACGCGGAGGTTCGAGCCGGGTTTGCCCGCCTGTTCGGAGAAGACTTTTATGTAGTCGGCGGCGTCCTCTGTGATGGTGATGGTCAGCGGTTGAGGCATCGTCTTGTTCATACTGTCCTCTTGTTGATTTCTACTGTATGTTGGCAGGCACAGGCCTTAGTAGTAACCCCATTTTACAAACTAAGCACATCGGCGTCAATTAAACCAACACACAGCATACGATATATTCTGGGCTTCAGGGCGTCAAACCCGAGCCTGTATCTGGTGAGTGACAAAGTGTTGTGGAGTTAGGCCACTTTAGGCTTTCGCCCGGGTTTCATTTTTCCTTTTTGAATCTTGAATGTTACTGGCAGTTTTCGCTGTATATCCACTACATGCCCGCACTGGAGGCATTCTTGATACTCGCCATAATGATCGGAACGGATATTCAGATCGCCTTCACACCGAGGACAGGCTCGGAACATCACAGCCATGCATCTCTCCTTGAATTCGTGCCTGATATGCGAGTTAACCGCTGAAAATAATTCGGCGGTGTCAAGCAACAAAATTATCACGCAATGGGCCGATTGTCAAACTTTTTATGCAAAAAGTGTAAAAAAGGTAATTTATGTCTACAAGCGCCAATTTTCAAGGATTGCCAGATGCCAACAATGGGTTCGTTTTCATGCAAGTTGACGCCACAGAATGCTGGAAATATACTCCGCTAGATACCCATACGGCAGGAGAGGGAGTTATGGCAGAATTCAAAGGAAAAGTGGTGATTGTCACGGGCGGAGCGCTGGGTATAGGCGGCGTCACAGCGGAAGAATTTGCCAATCGTGGCGCGCTGGTTGTTGTGGCTGACATCGATCGAGACGCCGGCGAAGTGATTGAAGGGCGCATCAGGGCCGAAGGCAATGACGCGGTGTTCGTTGAGGCGGATGTGTCGGTCTCCAGGCAGTGCCAGATTGTGGTGGAGCGAGCGGTCGGAGAGTTTGGTGGCTTGGACATCCTGTTCAACAATGTTGGCATCCAACCTCCAACGTCCTACTTGAATGTCGAAAACACGCCAGAAGAGACATGGGACAGGATTGTCGGCGTCAACCTTAAAAGTCATTTCCTGATGGCCAAGTTCGCGATTCCCGAGATGCGGAAACGCGGCGGCGGGGTGGTTATCAATAATGCCAGTGTTCAGGGTCTTCAGTCTCAGCGATTGGTGCCTGCGTACGCGGCGAGCAAGGGTGGCGTGCTCTCATTGACGCGTCAGATGGCACTAGATTACGCGGCGGAGAACATTCGGGTTCTGGCAATTTGTCCTGGCACCATCGACACGGATATGGTCAGGACGGTTGCCTCTCTGGAGGGCGGCGATATTGAGGAGACCCTCGACCGCTACGGCGCGAGTCACCCGATAGGGCGTATTGGAACAGGACAGGATATCTCGAATCTGGTGATGTTTCTCGCCAGCGATGCGGCATCGTTCATGACTGGCAGTCATGTGATTGTGGACGGCGGATACATGGCCCTTGGCGCGTGGGCCGGCGGCGCAGGTTCGTTTCAGGACTGAATTTTTGGATCGGCGCGATAGTGGTTGGAATTTCGCGAGTTGGTATGACCGGTGGACCTGAACCAGAATTGATGATGACGGAGGGCGTATGATGGCGATTCTCAACAATCGGCTCGATGTGTCGACGCTGGTAGATGGGCTTGACCACGCTGAAGGAGTCGCTTGGGGATTGGACGGGTTCGCCTACGCGGGCGGCGAAGCAGGGCAGGTCTATCGTGTCGACGTTGAGAGAGGGGAGTTGTCACAGTTCGCCCAGGTTACGGGTGGATTTATCCTGGGGATGGCCTTGGACGCTGACAACAACGTCTATGCCTGCGACACGGGCAGTCACAGCGTTGTTCGCATAACTCAGGGGGGAGTTGTTTCGACGTATTCAACTGGGGCTGCTGGCGAGCCATTCCACTTCCCAAATTATCCGGCATTTGACAGCCAAGGGAACCTGTATGTCGCCGCATCTGGCGACTGGGACGCTCGCAACGGGAAGGTGTTCAAGATTGCTCCCGGCGGCGCTGGTGTGGTTTGGAATGATGAACTTGTCGATTTTCCCAATGGTCTGTGCCTGGGGCCCGACGGGAAGTTCCTTTATGTGGTGATGAGTCTAAATTCTCCCAGGGTTGTGCGAATGTCGATTTTGGGTTCCGGAGATTCGGGAGATGTTGAGACGGTGGTTGAGTTGCCTGGCACCGTGCCGGACGGCGTTGCTTTCGACACTGACGGGAATCTTTACATCTCTTGTTATCGACCTGATCGCATCTATCGTCTGTCACCCACAGGCAACCTCGACGTCCTGGCAGAGGACTACGAAGGCACATTGATCGCTGCGCCGACGAACATCGTGTTCTGCGGACCAGAGCTGGGAACCCTGATTTCCGCGAACCTGGGCAGGTGGCACCTGACTCGTTACAATGTGAAGTCCAAAGGCATGTCGCTCCACTATCCAAAAATCGGGTGATTTGTCAGTTTACGGTCAGTTGCGCGGTTGCTGGCGCCAATGGCCCATAAGTGAAAGAGACCTCGTATGTTCCGGGTTTATCGTAGGTGTATGTCTCTTCCCAGTGTCTGCTGAATGTTGAGCCTTTGGTGGACATGACACAACCTGGCATCATCGCGATTCGATTGCCGTCCCCTAAACTCCAGGTGACGCCCTGGCAGTAGAGGTTCTGGTCGCCATCCGCGCCGCCAACTATGTCCGCGATTAGGCGGACAGTCAGAGGGCTTCCACTTACAGTTTCGACTCCAAGTTGTGCCGTTGCCTGGTTGTCCACGTTTCCAGACGTCCCAGTTTGCTTCTTGGGTTGGACTATCAGCGTTGCGACTTGGGCCGCCTTTGTCTGGCCCGCCGTTCCGGGATAGGGATCGATAGAGACAAAGGTTATTACAAAGTCTCCGAGGCTTGCGGTGGCGGGCGTGGACTGTTGTGGCTCAAGGATGATCTCAGTTGTGCCTAACATTTCTCCCTGAATGGCTGCACTGACGACGATCACAGCCTGACCCATCCATATGCAGGTCACGTTGGCCGGACAGCGGGAGTCGTTGATTGACTCTAACGTCACCTCCATCTCCTCGCTTCCAACGTTTACGCTTGACCCTTGAGAAATTCCGAATGGCGACCCGTACTTTGCGTCGCCGGTGTTAGATGACGGAGGCGAAACCACGATGTTGAGTGGCGTTGTTTTGCCGTTCACGTCGACGGTGAATTCCACTCCCGGCTCAAAATCCGAGCCGAGGTTCACGTGAATAACTACCATGCGATATATCTCAGCGCACATGGCATTTGGGTCTGCCGGGGCAAGATTGGTGACCGAAATGAAAACTACCGTGCCGTTCCTTGTGACCTCGGACTCCCCGGAGTCGTAGCAGGCATTGGGAAGCCCGACGGTTATTACCGCTGTGTACTGCGGAGGAAGGCTCTTGGTGGCCAATATCTGTATGTTTTCGATGGGGGCTGGGACTTGTTCCCGATCTGATGCAATTGGCGAGGGCTGTGGAGCGCGGCATCGGACTGCGGGGTCTATTGCCTGCATCTTTTGGATTTCGCCGTTGATCTCCACCGGGTAGGTTTCGCAGGCAGTGTAGACGCTTCTTAACTTGGCCTGATTATTGACGGCGCCGTAGATTGACGCGCAAGCAATGTTTCCGCCCGATGGAACGCTATTCATGACGATCACAGCGATCACGTCGCCGCGCTGGTTGACATCAAATTGGGCCAGTTTGGCGCATCCGTTGGGCAGCCCAGAAACAATGGTTAGCGTGGCTTCGCCGGTTTGGCGGTTGGTGATGTTGATCTGCACGCTCTCGATGGGCGCTGGGATGTCTGTCATGTCGGGGTTGGGAGGCTGTTGGGCGCTCCCTGAATTTCCGTCCGGGAGTTGGTAAGATTCCCCGTTAACCACAAGAGTGTACGCAATATCGGGATCGAAGTCTGAACCCAGAGCTACGTTTTCGACGATCGTGCGGTAGATTTCAGCGCACGCCTGTGTTGAGTCTGCGGGGGCCAGATTGGTGACAGCGATTCTGACAGTCGCGCCGTCCCGCTCGACGATTGCATCTCCGAAGTCGTAACAAGCGTTTGGAAGGCCAATGGTGATTGCGACGAAATACTGCACCGGAAAGCCCTCGGCGACATTTATTTGAACATCCTCGATTGGGGCGGCGACGCTTTCTCTGTGTTCGATGGGTTCGGATGTTGGAGCGCGAACAGGAGTGGAGTCGCCGGGATTCGCGGGAGTCGCGCCAGCGCAGGCCAATATCAGCATGAGGGCCAGCGTTGTTCCGATCATGCTGGCGGTTTTCTTTGTCAGGGTCATCGAGTCATTTCTTCCGAAGGTCGTTTCAGCTCGTTATATATAAAGACGCTCAGAGGCGAGGATTTGTTCCGATCATCCGAGATTTGGCGACACTAAGATTCGGAACACGTCTTTCGTCGGCGCGAGCATTCTTTTGAAGCCCGTGTCGATTACCTGATCCAGGGAGATGACGTCCGATATGAGTTGACGGGTCTTTATTTTCCCCTCGGCGATTAGGCGAACCGCCTCCTCAACGTCCTTTTGTTGGTAGGCGAGGGAGCCGGAGACTCTGACCTCGGAGGCTACCAGGGAATTGAAGTCGAAGGTCGGCGTTGATGTGTATATGGCGACTAGGACCACATGGCCTCCGCTGCGCACAAGATCGACGGACAGAGCGGCTGTCTCGCTGGAGCCGGCGGCGTCGATGACGATGTCCGGGCCGACGCCGTCAGTCAATTCGCTGATTCTTTCGGAGAGGTTTTCGGTGAGCGGATTGATTGTAGCGTCCGCTCCCAACTCTGCTGCGAGGTCGAGGCTAATCTGGCGAGGGTCCACGGCTAGCGCCTTTGCGCCCCTGCCTTTCGCCGCCTGCATTGCCAGCATGCCGACTGTGCCGACGCCTATGATTGCCACCGTGTCATCGTCAGACGCTCCGCTTCGCCTGACGGCATGGATCGCGACGGAAGTCGGCTCGATGAGGGCGGCGTCTTTACTGTTAACCTCGTCGGGCAGTCTGACCAGTCGGTCTGCTCTCCAGACGATTCGTTCGGCCAGTCCTCCGTCGATGGCAAATCCGACGGCGGCCATGTCAGGGCATTGAGTTGTTTCTCCTGACTTGCACCAATAGCACTTCTCGCAGGTCAAAACGCCGTTGAGGGCTACGCGGTCGCCGATTGAGATGTTCGAGACACCTGGAGCAATCTCAATCACTGTGCCTGTTATTTCGTGTCCAGTGACCAACGGCATCATCTTGCCTGTGACCGGATTCGGAGCGTCGCCGGAGATGAACACAGGGCCGTATAAGTATTCTTCGATGTCCGTTGCGCAGATGCCGCAGAAATCGACAGCCAACTTAACTTGGCCCTGCTGGGTTTCAGGTTCGAGGACTTCTTCGACTCTTAGGTCTTTGTTGCCGTGGTAAACCAGGGCTTTCATCTCGCTCACCTTTTGTTGATCCAGGGCTCAGTTTGTTGGTCCGGCGACTCTATTGTCGCATGGGGTAGCCGCTCTCGTTGACTGCGCTAGCGCTCGGTGTTAACTTCGGTGGACGTGGCAGATGGTTGCCAATTGCTGGAGGGAAACGCAAGATGATCTACGATATGCGGATTTACGATTTTCAGCCTGGGTCTGTGCCGCAGTACATGGCTGCGGTGCGCGAAGTCGCGCTGAAGATTCGGGAGGACCACGGTGTCAAGCTCGCCGGCTGGTATCATACTGACGTAGGCCCGCTGAACAGAGTCGTTCATATCTGGGCTTATGAGAACTATGCACACTTCGAGAAGGCTCGCGAAGCGGTGCGGTCGGACCCTCGGTGGACGAACGACTACGTTCCCAGGGTGCGAGGACTGATTGTGAAACAGCAAGATATGATCATGCAGGGCGCCGATTTTTTCCCCGGTCCCCAGTGAGTTGAATGGGACAACACTCGGCGATTCTGGCCCTCAAATCGACATCGGCTAAAATATGACGCTATATGACGCTATATAGGGTTGCGTTTTTAGTCAATATTGGCTATATTTGGGCGTGAAAATTAACCTAAAGAGCGCCATCGCGTAGGCTGGGGCCGCCCGCCCGGGTCAGAACGTGCCGCGATGGTATATCTTGGGTGTTGTAGAAGCAATGCCGAGGATACCAAGAAGGAGGGTTCGATATGATGACTAGCTCGGAAAGAATTGGCGATGTCGTCCTAGATGTGCAAGACCTGCGGACGTACTTCGTGACGCGGTGGGGTGTCGTTAAGGCAGTGGACGGCGTGGACTTTCAGCTCAGGAAAGGCGAAACGTTAGGCATCGTGGGAGAGTCCGGCTCCGGGAAATCGGTGACGGCGCTTTCGATCATGAGATTGGTTCCTTCCCCTCCGGGGCATATCGTTGGCGGAAAAGTTCTTCTGGAGGGCCAGGACATCCTTGAGTTAAGTGATGGAGAAATGGAGAACGTCAGAGGTTCCCGCATCGGCATGGTGCTGCAGGACCCGATGACAGCGCTGAACCCGGTGTTCGACATTGAAGACCAGGTGGGCGAGGCTTTGAGAATCCATAAGGATTTGACTGGCGAAACCCTCGAGACCGAAGTGATTGACATGCTCAGAAAGGTCAGGATTCCCGCTCCTGAAATCAGGATGAAGGACTATCCTCACCAGTTGTCTGGCGGCATGAGGCAACGTGTTGTGGGCGCAATTGGTATATCCTGCGACCCGGCAGTGCTAATCGCCGACGAACCGACAACATCGCTCGATGCGACGATTCAGGCCCAGTACCTGCGTCTTCTACGCGAGTTGCAGGAGTTGACCGGGGTAGGGATCATATTCATCACTCACGACTTTGGAATCGTGGCGAAAATGTGCGACAGAGTCGCCGTGATGTATGCGGGCAAGATTGTGGAACAGGGCGACGTGAGACAGATATTCAACAATCCGTCTCATCCGTACACTGAGGCTTTGATTCAATCAGTGCCTAAGATGGAGGTTAGGGAGGAGAGGTTGTACTCGATTCCAGGTCAGCCTCCGGCATTATGGGAGCTTCCACAAGGCTGTTCATTTGCAGATCGATGCCGGCACACGCATGACAAATGTCTTGAAGCTTATCCTGACGTGTTCGATGTAGGTGATGGTCAGGTTTCGGCATGCTGGCTCAGAGAAAAGGAAACGGTCTCTGCGAAATCGTAGTTGACCAGCGAGGTAATTGATGACGACTGAAAACGCAACAAATGGATCGAGCGAATCACTGCTGGCCGTTCGGGGCTTGAAAAAGCACTTCCAGGTGGGCAGTGGATTATTCGGCCGGAATAAGCTTTTCCTCAAGGCTGTGGATGGCGTCGACTTTGAAATCAAAGAAGGCGAAACTTACGGTCTCGTGGGCGAGTCCGGTTGCGGGAAAACGACCACCGCAAAGATGATACTGCGGTTGGAGGAGCCGACTGAAGGCACGTTTGAGTTTGAAGGCAACGACGCCGAAACCGTAGGCAAGAGCAAGGACCTCACTCGAAATTACAAGAGCAATGTTCAGGCGGTGTTCCAGGACCCGTGGGCGTCCCTGAATCCTCGGATGAGAGTGGGGAGCATTATCGCAGAACCGCTGGAAGTTAGCACTGTGATGACCAAAACGGACATCGCGGACAAAGTCGGAGATTTGCTCGTAGAGGTCGGGCTTCAGAAGGCTCAGGCAAACCTGTTTCCTCATGAGTTCAGCGGCGGCCAGCGTCAGCGAATCGGTGTCGCAAGAGCATTGGCCTTGAACCCTAAACTTATCGTTCTCGACGAGCCGGTGTCAGCGCTGGATGTCTCTATTCGCGCGCAGATCATGAACTTGCTGGAAGACCTTCAAGATGAATACGGGTTGACATACCTGCTTATAGCGCACCACCTCGCTACTGTGCGATATATGTGCGACAAGGTAGGTGTCATGTATCTGGGGCGCATCGTTGAAGAAGCGCCAACGGAGGAACTGTTCGACAACCCGCTCCATCCTTACACCAGGGCTTTGATGTCCGCGGCCTTGCCTTCGCATCCTGACATTGAACGCGAGGAGATCATCCTCACAGGCGAGGTGCCATCTCCGTTGGACCCGCCGCGTGGCTGCCACTTCCATCCTCGCTGTCCTTCAAGGTTCGAGCCGTGTGAGGGCACTGTTCCGGTAGAGACTCACCCAGTCCCCGATCATAGAGTGGTTTGCCATCTGTACTAAAATTGGTTTAACCAAGCTCTGAGTAGAATCGAGAATTGGGCCGTATTATTACGGCCCAATCCTCTTTGTGGCAAGTTGTGAAGCGAATTCTAGGCTGGTCCCACATTGCATGTCGATTGCATAGTAAGACCGCTGAAATTATGGATGTAAACTGTTAACTAAATCATAAGGGGCGTGCGCTAGAATGCAGCGCACGCCCCTTATGATTTCTATGCCAATGCCGTTGTTAATTTGCTGTCGGTTTCAGTCCTTGTATGCTGTCAGGCAGGATTGACTGTGAAGGTGCCAACCTTCTCGCCGTCGCACAGGATTTCGAAGGCGCCCGGGATGGCCGGGTTGAAGTCGTAACTTTGCTTGGCTCCCGACTCGAGCATCAGGTTAACAGCGGTCACGCCCGTCCCGAATGCTCCGCCAGAGGAACTAATCTCCAGGCCGGAAATTCCGTAAGTAATCTCAAAACGGTCGCCTGTCACAATCAGGGAACCAGTCGCGCCTTGAGCGACCTCAGTTGGCAATTGGATGGCCAACCGAACCCGCTGGCCCATTGTGACCGTAATGTCCGAAGGGTCGGCAGTGCAGCCCGCGTCGGTCTTTTCGAGAGTGACTCGGAACTGCTCGAAGGCGGTAACAGGCGACCTGTGAAATTCCGTTATCCCGCCGCCTGGTCTTGCTGGCTTGTTATCACCCGCTTTCACGCCACAAGCAACTGCGGTTAGAGCCAGGATTGTCAGCAGTATCGGTATGCAAAGCAACATTCCCCTAGATGCTCTACCTACGTTCCCCGTTGTCACCATTATTCTAACCTCAATTTCTCGAATTTGGTTCGTAGCGTTTGTGCCGCTCACTCAAGCGCTCATCGCGCCCATTGTGGCGAGACCAATATACGCCTCTGGATTCGATGGTCAACGATAAGGGCAGGCCGAAACCTGCCCTTATTTCAATATTCGCGTTTGGCCCAATCCGACTAGTTCAATTGCCTCAGTCGGGGGTCCAGTCGGTCCCTCAACCAGTCACCGAAGAAGTTGAGTGACATTACCACCAGGAAGATACACACTCCAGGGAAGAATGAGACCCACCATGCGTCGTTGATGAACGCCCTGCCGTCATTGACCATTGCGCCCCAAGCCGGCGTAGGGGGAGGGATGCCCGCGCCGAGGAAACTAAGAATAGCCTCTGTCAGAATCAGTTGCCCAACACGCAACGTCGCGATGACTATCACGGTGTTGAGGCAACCTGGCAGGATGTGCCAGATTAGTATTCTGAATGTTGACGCGCCAACGACTTTGGCGAGCGCAACGTAATCTAATTCTTTGAGCGTGAGAACCTCCCCTCTGACATTCCTAACGAAAGGGGTCCATGATAACAATGCCAACAGGCCCAGGAGAATCGTCATAGTTTGGCCCAGGGCTATGACGACAACGATCGCTATCAGAATGAATGGCAGTCCGAGCCATACGTCTGTGATGCGCATTATTGCTTCGTCGAGGAAACCGCCGAAGTATCCGGCGACCAGTCCCATAGACACCCCGACGAGCAGGCCGCTTACGAGAGAGATTGCTGTCACGGTCAGCGAGACTCGCGCGCCATGAATTATTCGGCTCAAAAGGTCACGGCCAATGTGGTCGGCGCCGAGGATATGGTTCCACGTCGGGAATTTCGTTTTGGCAACCAAGCCCGCTGCCTCGAAAGCTGCGACTACCTGTTCTTCAGTCTCGTCGCCTGTGAGAGGGATATCATACAGCGCTCCGGCTTCCTTGATGCCGACATTGACGGGCACAGGGAACACAAGAGGGTCGCCTGTCGGTTTGACGTTCAAAACGATGGGGCTGTACCAAGCGGGAGGCAAGTTGCGGTCGTCTGGCCGCGCGACTATTGGGCTATGCGGCGCCAGAAAGTTGGCGAAGATTCCTGTGAAGATCAATACAACAAGAATCGCCACCGGAATAATCGGCCAACGCCTGATTATGTACCACACTTGCCCCACACCGCTTCGATCGCTACCGACTTGTTTCGCGAGGTCTGCAGTAATATCTGCTTGTGCCATGTTTTTCCTTCTATGCGTACCGAATTCTTGGGTCGATGTATGCGTATAGCAGGTCTGTGATGAAGTTGAATCCTACATACATTCCTGTGAACACCAACACGGTCCCAACCATGATCGGGAAGTCGTTGTTGTTGATCGCCTCGAAAGCCAGCCTGCCGAGGCCTGGAATCGAGAAAATGGTTTCCGTGACTACTGCGCCGGTGATGAACCCGGTCAGCAGTAGGCTGGAGAAAGTCAGCGGCGCGATCAGGGCGTTTCGAAAGGCATGCTTCCAGATCACTGCGTTGTTGGAGACGCCCTTTGCTCTGGCGAGCTTAACGTATTCGGAGTCGAGCACCTCAAGCATGGAGGAACGAGTCAATCGCAGGTAGGTCGCCGAGGCGATCCACCCGAGGGTGACGGTCGGCATTACATAGTGCTTCCATGAGAACATCCCTTCACCGAGAGTGCCTGTAGGCAACCACCTCAACTGGACCGAGAATATCAATATGAGCATGATTCCAAGCCAGAACACCGGGAGCGCCTGGCCAAACAGCGCGAATCCGCGAGCGATATAATCCCAAACGGAGCCTCGCTTCACAGCCGAGAGCACGCCCAACGGGATGCCTATGATGGACGCGAAGAGGTATGAGGCCAGTCCAACTTTCAGTGTTGGTGGGAGGCGATTCTTTATCTTGCCGAGAACAGATTTACGATCAAGCAGGCTGTCTTGCCAGTTCCCTTTCAATATGTTGCCGAGCCAAACGCCGTACTGCCAAATTATCGGCTTGTCTAGACCGAGTTCGACGCCAAGAGAGTCCCATCTCTCCTGAGTAATGCCATAGCCACCCTCCTGGGCATACAGGAACCTGGGGTCGCCTGCCATGCGTGAAAGGGCGAAAGTTATCAGTGTTGCTCCGACCAGCGCAAATATGGCGAAGAAAAACCGCCTAATTATGAATCGCTGCATGGGTCAGATTCCTCCCTTGCCGATTTCCGCTCCGAATTGCATGCCTAATATACGCTGTGTCAGCCTTGGTGGATTGGCTGTGGAGAGATTACTACATCATTAACGAGTACGCAATGCTATGTGGTTTGCGGATTCAACATAATCCGTAGTGCCGCAAAAACGCCCCCCGCAATAAGCAATCTCACTACGGGGGGCGCCACTCAACGCCCGTCATAAAAACGAACTAGCGTTACTTCAGTTTGATGGAGTTGACTTCTGTGATACCGTGCAGGTTGCCATTGGCTGTTGGCCTCTGGTCCCAGGCTGTGACCAGGTTGGGGTTGAAGAGGGGCCAGAGCGGCTCCTCGAAGATGCCAACACAGTTCGCCCATTTGCGGTTCATGTCAAAGAAGTTTTCGCTCAACGCTTCACGCTTGGCCAGGTCTGGTTCGCCAGCCATGATCGAGTAGGTCTCGGTCGCGTATGGAATTTCCTGTCCCACACCGTATCCGCCTGCGCTGAACGAGCTTACGACGAAGCCGTGCGCCCAGTCATACGGGAAGTTGGAGTGGTTCTCGTCGCCGCAGATGAACACGCCAGGGGTGTTGGTGGTTCGGGCCACCAGTCCAGGCCTGTAGGTGGAGTACGCGGTCTTGATCAGGTTGACCTTGATTCCAAGTTGCTCGTCCCAGGCTGCGCCTACGGACTCGCCGATCTCCGCGCCCAACTCACCTGTGCCTACCCACATGTCCATCTCGAAACCAGAGCCGTATCCGGCTTCGGCCATCATATCTTTGGCCTTGGCGAAGTCGGTTCCCCAGTCCCATTCAGCTTTGTGGAACGGGCTGTTAGAAGAGTTGTATGCCTGGTGGTTTACAAATCCGAGTCCACCGAGAAGGTTCTCGACCAGCTCTTCACGCTGAATCGCCCATGCGAAAGCGTTACGCACGATACGCGCGCTTTGCATGGAAGGTGTGCTCTCGTCGTACTCGTCGCCGTTCTCGAAGGGGTTTCCGACCCAGGGCTTGGAGATGTCCCGGTCGCGCTCAAGGGCGGCTCCGGTCAACGCTCCGAACTGTTCCCAGTAGTTGCCCGTGAAGGAGATGTCGCGGATGACGTTGTGCAACGCGCCCTTCTGGGCTTCGAATCCCTTGGCGATCAGGTCAGGGAAGTCCTTGGTTGCCACCTGAGAGATCTGAGCCTCTTCGGTTTCCAGCATGGCTCGACGGGACGCTCCCTCAGGAACCTCCAGCCAGTTGATCTTCTCAACGAATGGGCCTTTGTCCAGCGCGGTTCCCCAGTAGTTGGGGTTGGCGCTAATGAAGATTCCCTTGTTCTGTTCCCATTCGTCAGCGACGAACGCGCCTGTGCCGACGTAGATGTCCTGCATGCCCTCGACGCCTGTGGCGTCGAAGACGGCCTTGGACACGATGGCGGCGGTCTGCCAGAACATGCTGAAGCGATGTAGCATTCCGCGGCTGTCATAGTTCCGGTAGTTCAGGCGGATTTTGTAGTCGTCGACGACTTCCATCGACTGAAGCAGGGGAGCGAAGTCGCCTGCCTGGCCGTGGATGGACTCAGGGTTGGTGACGGAGTTGGCGTCGTTGAAGCTGAATGCCACGTCGTCGGCGGTCATCTCGCCCCAGTCGCCGTGGAACTGGACGCCTTCACGCAGAGTGAAGTCGCCGAACTCAAGGCTTGGGTCGAGTTTGAAGTCCAGAGCCAGCATAGGCTCTGTCCCTGCTGTTCCGTCAGGGAGCGCCACGGAGTTGAACAGCACTTCCGTGATCCCAGAGTGATAGATGGTCTCTGAGCAGCCAGCTGTGCAGAACCTGGGCAGGCCGTTAGGCGAGTTGACGGAACCGACGGCTATAACCAGCGTTCCCGAAGGCGCGCTGGATGCCGCAGGCGCCGATGGCGCAGGGGCTGCTGGAACTGCTGTCGCTGCAGCAGGCGCTGATGGCGCAGTGGTTGCCGCAGGCGCCGATGGCGCAGGGGCTGCTGGCGCGGGAGCCGGAGCGGGCGCCGCCGGAGCGGGCGCC
>CEWR01062965.1_pt1 | contig 19799 bp, 19 predicted proteins | sample 356321 | NCBI WGS metagenome assembly CEWR01 (sample SAMEA2621551, study PRJEB7988) | marine metagenome | biome: marine biome (ENVO:00000447); feature: mesopelagic zone (ENVO:00000213); material: "saline water (ENVO:00002010), including plankton (ENVO:xxxxxxxx)" | depth 790 m
GGAAGGGTTTTATAAGACTAATGATAATTTATCTCGAGTTACTGTTCAAGCAAATTCATTAAATCTGACATTCGCTTATGGCAAGAGTAAAAGTATAGGCTTAGATTTTTTTCTTAAAAAGAAGGTGAATCAACATCAGTTTTGGCTCGGTTACACTATAAGTAAAACGGAAGAACTTTTTACAAACTTCAGAAATAAAAATTTTCAATCTGCCCCACATGATCAAAGACATGAGCTAAAAGGAGCTGGGTTATTTAATTTTGATCCCTTTTATTTATCATTCAATTATGTATATGGTTCCGGTTTAATAAATAGTGAGCAGCTTTCTTCATCAGGTAAAATAATACCTTACAATAGGTTTGATTTAGCACTAATATATCGATTTAATATAAAAAAGTATAAATTAGAGGCTGGTGTATCTATACTTAATATGCTCAATAATTTTAACGTTCGATATAATAACTTCTCAAGCTTTCCGAACAGTGAAACGGTTTATCAGCAAGCACTCCCTTTTACCCCAACATTGATGCTGAATTTTTTATTTTAGTATAATTAGAGTAATTCTTATAAATTAATAATTGGGTAGAATAAATGATTAGTTATATCATAATATTATGGTAGTTAGTGTTTTTTGCATGAGCGATACTGGTTAGTTAAAGGCTTGCTTGTAGTTGAATGAATCAAGAAAGCGAAGTCTTCTTAAGTATTTAATTAGTAGTGTGTGAGTTGATTGTTTTTTTTGTTTAACTTTATCAATAAATTATTAAACAATAAGCTATGGATATTGAAAACGTTATTACTCATTACAGCGAGTACGTCTTAAAACACAACAAGAGGCCTACTAATGTTTATAATTTTTGTGAACACTTAAAAATTGATGAAGATCAGTTTTATGCTCATTTTTCTTCTTTTGAGCAATTGGAATCTAGCATGCTGTCAAGAATGGTGGACAATGCCGTTGCATTAACAGTAAAAGATAACGAGGAAAATGAAGCTGAAATTGATGCTAAGCATCAATTGCTTACCTTTTATTTAACATTAGTAGAGGTTTTTAAATCCAACCGATCATTGGTTCTTTTTTTATTGCCCCAATGCAAAAATGAAATGGCTTCTTTAAAAAAGCTTCATAAAAGTAGAGAACGGTTTTTTAGCTTTATTGCTACACTTGATATCTCGTTGGATTTAATGTCGTTTATTCCTGATACGAGTGTTAAGGAAAAAACGATTAAAGCAGCAGCATGGCTGCAATTTATTTCTATCCTTAAATTTTGGCTTCAAGATAACTCTAAAGGATTTGAAAAGACTGATATTTTTATCGAAAAATCGCTTAAATTTAGTTTTGAGCTTTCTGAGTCTAACGTGTTAAATAGCATTGTTGACTTAGGAAAATTTATGATGAAGAAGAAATGAAAACAATCGATAAAATACCCACAACAAAAATTCAGAGGGCCTCAAAAATGTTGAAGTTCGGATCACAGGTAGGTGCAAATTATATTAAGTATTTTGGAGAGAAATTGGTTTCAGACCCCGTAATTGCTAAAACACGATTAGACGAAGCAAACGCAGAAGATATTTATAATGGACTGAGCGAATTAAAAGGAAGTGCCTTAAAGGTTGCTCAAATGATGAGTATGGATGAAGAACTTCTTCCAAAAGCATTTGTAGAGAAATTCTCTTTAGCTCAATTTAGTGTTCCTCCATTGTCAGCTCCATTATCCAAAAAAGTTATTTCAAAAGAGTTGGGAGGTGATCCCAAAAAGAAGTTCGATAAAATTAATTATACAAGTTCCTATGCTGCTAGTATTGGTCAAGTTCATGAAGCTTGGATTGCTGACCAGAAATTTGCCCTTAAAGTCCAATATCCTGGTGTTGCAGAAAGTATTTCTTCAGACCTAAATTTGATTAAACCCTTTGCGCTTCGAATGTTTAACTTGAAAGGTGCAGACGTAGAGGACTATTTTTTAGAGGTTAAAAATAAGCTGTATGAAGAGACAAATTATGAATTAGAGTTAGCTCAGCTCAATGAAATTTCAGCTGCATGTAAGCATATCGATGGGCTTATTTTTCCAAAAGCGTTCAAAGAATTTTCATCCAAAAATTTGTTAACAATGGAATGGATGGAGGGGTTTCATCTTTCAGAATATACTCAATCAAAAGCTTCTATTGAAGAACGTAATGAGGTGGCGCAAACCTTGTGGGATTTTTTTATGTATCAAATCCACGTTTTACAAAAAGTGCATGCAGATCCTCATCCAGGAAATTTTTTAGTAACTACCAATAATAAATTAATAGCTTTAGATTTTGGTTGTGTTAAAGTTTTGCCAAAAGAATTTTATGATCCTTATTTTGAGTTAACTAAAATGGAGAACATTACCAATTCAAAAAAATTATTGGTTTTATTGGATGAACTTGAAATGGTTTTAGAGGATGATAATTTTGAAGAAAGGAAACTACTAACAGATACTTTTGAAGATGTACTATCTATTTTAAATCGACCTTTTCAGTTTGAAAAATTTGACTTTAGCCAGCCAGCTTTTTTTAATGATTTACTTAAATTAGGAAGTACTTTAAAAGATAATAAACGTTTAAGAAAATTAAATGGAAGTAGAGGTTCTAAACATTTTCTTTATGTTAATCGTACGCTTTTTGGATTGCTTGGATTGATGAATTCTTTAAAGGCAGGTCCAATACAAGTTATGAATTATAAAAAATATAAAGCATGATACTTAATACCACTTATTTAGAAAAAGATGTTGTTAAAAAGATTAATACTCTAGTAGGAGAGCCCTTTTCTTTCCTCAAAAGGATTAAGATGAAAGGTGTTGGCTCTCATCGTATGATTATTGATGATTTTAGTGAAGGGTTTAAGGATTTTTTCACTCAAAATATGAGTTTACGCTATTGTAACTTTGAACTTCGGCCTAATGGAATTATGGTTCATTTTAACCATCAACATGGACGATATTCGTGGGTTATTCCTTATTATCGTTTAAGTATGTTTCGATCAGATTCATTTAGTGTACATGCCGAAGGTGAGTTTCTTCGCATTAGAAAGGATAATAATTTGAAAATAAATTCAAAACTTATCAAACGTATTTTATCGTTAAAGGAGATAAATGTGAGAGAATTTAGACCAATTGATTGATGCTGGTTAGGAAGACTCACTTTTAAGTAATTAATATTATAAGCTAAAGTTTAGTTAATTTTAGGTTCTATTTTCATATATAAAAAAGTATGAATCATTGATCTAGGTTTTGTTAATTTAGTTCGTACTTCATTTAGTAAAGTTTGAAAGTTTATTTTAAGCTCATTACTTGTAGTAGAATTACCTATACAGTTTTTTTTTACTTGTTATTCTTTGTATAGAGTTTATGTTTGAGTTAAACAAGTCTATGTTTCCGTGTTTTGTTAACTATACTAAAACGGTAACAGTTCCTTATATTTCATAAGTTTTATCTACATGATTATAAGTCATTTCGCCTTTTCTAATTGAGATTTTTATTTTGGCTTCAGATCAGAATAAATATCAACCTCTAACAACAGTTCATACTTAGTTTATTATTTAAATTGGGTTTTTTATATGAAAAGAATAGTTTAGAAGTCAGAGTAACAATTCTACAGGTATATAAAATTGGTTGAAGTTAGGTTTTATAAAATTCTAATAATGGTAATTAAAAAAGCAGAAGGCTAACTTCTGCTTTTTATTTAATAATTTATATCGTTAATAACTACATGATTATTATCTTCTTGATAATCGTATTTGTCTCAGTTTTGAGACTTACAAAATAGATGCCTTTTTCTACATGCTGTAGATTTAGATTGTAATTATTGTTTCCATTTCCAGTTTCTTTATTATAAACAATCTGTCCTGTTAAACTATATATTTTAACAGAAAATTTTTGATTAATAACAGAACCTAAATCTAAGGTGAAGAGCCCTCTATTTGGATTTGGATAAATAGATATTTCAACTCTTGTACTCTCTGAAATTCCAACAGTAGTAGTAATGTTTACATCAAAGTTGCAATCGTTAGTATTTCCACATTCATCTATAGCACTAATTACAACATTAACAAGGCCTATATTCTGTATGGTTCCAGCTGTTGGAGATTGAGTTATAATCATGTTTGCTAAACTTGAACAGTTATCTGAAATAGAGGATAATCCCGTATAGTCTAATAGTACAGAACTTGTTCCATTAGATGCAATCTGATTTTGAGTTAGAGGGCAAGAAATTGTTGGGGTAGTAATATCCTGAATAATGATTGTTTGATCAAAATTTTCAGAATTACCACAGTTGTCTGTTGCAGACCAAGTCCTTGTAATTGTAAATGCATTTGCGCAAGATCCAGAAATTGTAGCATCTATGAAGCTAATATTTAATCCGCTATTTCCGCAAGTTGAAGTTGCAGTTGCATTGCCAGTGTTTGTTGGTAAATTAGACGCATCACATTCAACAGTTACGTTTAATGGTTGATTGGTCCAAGAAATAGAACTTGTTCCCGTAATTGTCACATCAAAATTACAGTTAGAAGAATTTCCACATTCATCAGTTGCTGTTAAAGTAAGGTTTATATTACCCACATTAGCAATAGAACCAATGGCTGGTGATTGAGTTACGGTAATATTTCCAACAGAAGAGCAATTGTCAGAAACTATTCCTGTAGCTGTATAATCACTAAGGGTAGTGCTTATGCCATTAGTTGCATTTTGATTTTGAGTTAGAGGGCAAGAAATTGTTGGGGTAGTAATATCTTGAACACTAATTATTTGATCAAAGTTTTCAGAATTACTACAGTTATCAATTGCAGTCCAAGTTCTAGTAATTGTATATGCATTTGCGCAGGTTCCTGCTGCTGTTAAATCACTATATGTAATATTAAGTCCATTACTAGCACAAGTTGTTGTCGCTGTAGCGTTTCCAGTATTCGTAGGTAAAACAGAAGCATCACATTCAATAGTATTAGCTGTAGGTTGATTTGTCCAAGTGATAGAACTTGGAATTAGATCGATAATATTTACAGTATAATCTTCAACTTCACCAGAACCTGAATCTCCACATGGAAGAGTTTGGGGGTTCCATGCAGAGTCATGTAATCTTACTCTCATTGATGTAGGTCCGTTCGTTGCACCTGATGGTATAGCAATTGAAAGAGTATAAGGGCTTCCTGTTCCGGCTCCTTGAGGGAAGGTGAATTCTTCACCTGGATCTGATAGATCATAATTTTGATTAAAATCGATCCATACTTTAACTTCATTTGTGGCATATGCGTCAGTATAAGTAATTTCAAAACTCTCTGAAGTACCTTTTGTTAAATCAGTAGATATTGCAGTGTAATCAACATATCCACTAGAAGCTGAAGTGTTATTTATCGTTCCAAAGTTTACATTAGTTATATGTTCATAGGCAATTGATGTTGAAGATGCATCACAAGGTGCAGGAGAAGAAACATTAATGTAATTGGTTTTAATTTCGGTATCGTTATCGATGCCATTAGAAGCGAACAAGGTTACTGTGTATAATCCAGTATTATCAAATGTCACTTGAGGGTTCTGAGAGTTAGCATTTGTTCCACCTTGATAGGTTACGGTTGCTGGAGAAAACGTCCAGGTCCAGTTTGTTGGAGATAAATTTGTTAGGTCAGTGAAAGTTACTGTTTGAAGTATGTTTGGAGTAAGGTTACTAGCTGAGAAATTAGCTGTAAACAATGCCGCACCATTGAACCCATTTGAAGAAAATAAACCTCTACCAAATGTTGCAGCAATAACTTCATTGTCAGATGTTCTCATTTGTAACATATCAACTCTCACATTAGCTAGTCCAGAACTTGATGCTATCCAGCTTGGTGAACCATCGCTTAAAGCAGCAGTTCCCCAAACACCAACTTCTGTAGCTAGTAATAGTTCGTCATAATTGTTCGGATTAAATAGTGCCCATCTTACTGGCATATCAGGTAAATCACCTTCTTTTGAGCCCCATGTTGTTCCTCCGTTAGAAGTGTACCAAACTGAGTTAATACCGTAATTTGTAAAAGTTACAAGGATTTCATTTTCACTTTGTCCAAGAGCAATACATGAAACCTCTCCTGTTGGAAAAGAAGCACCTGTAATTTCAGTTGAATTTGCAGTACCTTCAGCATTAATTATTTTAAAGACTCTTCCTCCACCAGTTCCAACAAATAGAGTTGTAGAAGTTGTAGTGTATGGCGAAACACTCAAATGTGAAGCTTGAGAGCCCATCGATATAGAAAAGTTTGAAATGTTTGGAGTACCTGTTGCAGATGTTATTCTTTGTATAGTTGAGTTAGATCGAGCCGAATATAACACATCCTGGTTGTCATCATAATCACCAGGATTAATAAAACGGCCAGTTGTTTGGTCATCTTGAATTGAAGAGAAATTATTTCCAGAATTAGTAGACCTTCTCCATGAGTTGTATACGTATGATGTAAATTGATATTGAGGGTTAGTTTGATCAATAAAGCAAAATCCTCCATCTCCACCAGTTGCTTCGGTAGTTGAGTTCATGCCCGCAGAGGTATATTTTTGTGTTCCATTATCTTGTGCTCCAGCTAAAAAATAATTAGTTCCAGCAGTTGGATGTATTGCTCCAGCATAGTATTGAGTAACATTATATCCAGTATTTCTATGGTTAATAGTCGGTGTTCCTGCAGTACCGTTAGATGAGTATGCAACTCCACCATCGTTTCCAAAAAGCACATTGGTGGAAGATCCTGGTTTGTAAACTATAGTGTGTTGATCAGCATGAATTTCTTGATGTCCAAAACCTCCATACCAATGGCTCATCTGAGACCAACCAGCCCCTCCGTTTGTTGTTTTAAATAGATCAATTCCGCCTATCATTACTGTTAATCTGTCATTTGGATCAACATCTAGAGTCAGGTCGTACCAAGCTTGTCCTCTTGTAAAATCACTTGCTGGAATTCCACCATCATCATCATTGGGTTCAGATTGTGTAGCCCATGCAGTTCCATCATTAGTAGTTTGTTTAAAAGCACTTAATACACTTCCTACTTCAAATGCAGCATAAATATAGTTAGCGTCAGAAGGAGCACAAGCTAAATTAACTCGGCCTGAACTTCCATGATTATGTTTAAGAGTAAATGCAGTTCCACTAGTAGAAGAATATATCTTCCCTCCGCCATTTCCATAAGAATTTGCATCAACACCAACCCAAATTTCATTATCAGCAGCAATGTCAATATCTGTTGGTCTTTCTGGATTTCCATTAACATCTGGAAGAACTTGAGTCCAAGAAGCTCCACCATTTGCAGATCTTTGTAAACCTTCACTGTTTCCATGCCATTGACCTTCGTAATAATGAGTAGCAACTGCGGCATAAATAACAGATGTTCCAGTTTCATTTCTTACTACCATGTCATTAATAAAATAAAAATTTGATGTAGAAATGATTTGCGCAAAACTTGTACCTCCATTTGTTGATTTCCAAATGCCTGCACCACGAGTACTGTTTGCTCCAAACCCTTCACCCGTACTAACGTAAATAACGTTATTGTTGTTAGGATCAAAAGCAATTGCAGTTACAGCAATGTTATCCCAAAAATCATTAACGGCCTGCCAAGTAGATCCAACACTAGTAATGTCATTGTTGTACCATAAACCTCCAGTTACACCACCAGCCCAAACTTTATTGGTAGAGATTGGATCCCAAGCCAAAGCTCTGGTTCTTCCAGCAACATTATCTGGACCTCTTTCTACCCAGGGAGCATTTGCTGCACCCGGAAGAGTTGGAGAAGGGTTTTGTTGCATTTGCTTAGTCATTTGCAATATTGGAAACAGCTTTTCAACCTCTGGTCTTCTAAGAATGGGATTCATTGTAGCTAAATAATTTTGTTCCCATGCTAAATCAGGTCTATCCTTTTTAGGAATAGCCTTTAATTCTGTTTCAGTATACTTTTTGTTATTAAAAGGGTGTTCGTTTAAGAAATTTTCATATTCTACTCTTTCCGATTCTGTTACAATAGTTGAATTGTTATTAAAGTTTTGAATGCTAAATAAGGTTATAGTAACTAATGAAATTGTTGATGAGATATAGATTAGTTTTTTTGACATAGTGATTTTTTTTATTTCGATAAAATGAAGTATATTGTTTATCAACTCGTTGAATATAAATTAACTGATTAAAAATAAAAAAACAACATGAAAAAAACAATGCTTTACTGTTTTACTATTGGAATCCTAATTTTTTTATTGATGATTTCGTGTCAACAAATAGATAGTTCTCAAAAATTAGAAGCTGGTATAGATGTGCTTGAGGCATACAAAATCCCTAGATTAGGAGGTGCTTATGGTTCAGAAGGAACTCGAATACTTTTAAAGGTTAGTAAGGATAATACTTATGAAATTATCAATTTAGAGTTTGAATCAAAAATATCAGAGGTATCTATTATTAAGTCAATTAAAGATACGGTATGGGTTGAAAGTTACTTTTATGTAAATAACGAACCTACTAGGGGTATTGAAAATATTGAGAAAAAAGCAGCTTCTAATCAATGCATTTTATATTACAGACAAAGCGGTAAAAAAAGATCGTTTAAGATTCCTTCTTTAATATTAAAGAGGGATTCAGTTTTGTGGAAATAATTGTCATTGAGCTTGTTTCATTGATTCTGGAGTAACAAGAATAAAATGAGCTGTACTTTCATTTTCAGGTGCTAACTTCTTTAGCTCTTTCTGTTCAACACAATGAATTGTTAGAATTTTCAAATCCGGATTTTCTTGTTTTAAATACCACATAATTCCTTCAAAGTTTTTTGAATGACAAGCGCTGTTAAAGTGTATGAATGTACTTCCTTTTCTATGGTTCTTTAATATAAAGTGAGCCATTGTTGCATCTTTAGTTGCTTGGGCTTGAGCTAAATGCTCGCTAGTTATTTTCCCATGATTCTTTATTCTTTTTATTGCCAAATAACCTGGTAAAGATTCATCATATTTAAATGGAATAGGACAAATGAAATTGACTGCTTTTTTGGATAGATTATTAAACGCTTTAAAACCATCTTTACTTACCATTTTTATGTACCTGTTTGGAATACTTGTGGCAATAAAAGGAAGTTGGTAGCTTCTTGCAAAATCCAGCAGTTGACGATACTGACTATGGTTGTTTTCTCCAATATTTACATCTTGATAGAAAGTTGTATAATCAAGGTGTGCACCTAAATATTCATTTATTATTAATTGATTATCAGATTGGTAGGCTTCATTTCCCAAAATAATATCTTCGTTTACTTGCTCAAAAATATCTTTTGTTAATTCATATTCTAGCCAATGATTGATGGGATTGCCATGCCTTTCTCCGAAAAGGATAATATCTGCCTTTCCTGCTTTTTTTAAGATTTTTTCATAGCTAGATTTTCCACCAAGATCATCGAAAACAGCATAAGCTTTTTTTTGAGCTTGAAGGGGGATAATTGAAGCTAGGATAAGGGAAATGGAGACTAGGGCTTTGGTCATTTGAATTGGGTTTTATACAACAAAACTATATTAAAACTATAATATAAAGCAACTTTATTTTAGATACCAATTAATCCAAATAGTTTAACAAGGTTTTAAGTTATTCAATTATAGCAAATTTAGCATTATTTTCTTCTTACGTCATTACGTAGGATGGGGAACGAATAGCGAAGCATTCTTATTGTTAAGTATGAGATTGCTTCGTGGAATTTATCTGGAGGAATAACGGAATTTACCGTTTCGCGCGAAATGACGAAACAGTAAATCCCGTTATTCCATATCCGGAAATATACTGATAAGACATTGGACACGATTAAAGAGCTTTTTACAAATTGATGTATATCAGTTTTTTCGCTCATTATAGTGCTTAAACATTATCTCAATATCTTTATACTTATATAGTTGAGAGCGAATCTTGTTTGAAACTAAAGGGCAGTCATTGAAATAGTGAATAAAGAATTCTCGAAATTCCTTCTCAGAATGTTGAATAGGATTTATAAATTTATGATTCATTTCATTTGAGCCAACACTTTCTTCGAATATTGGAGATTCATCTAATTCTGTATCAATAATATAAAATTCTTTTTCTGATTTTTTTTAAAAAAGATATTTTTCTAAATTTTTGAAGTAGTATAGTTCAATACTTCCGTAAACAATGTTTTTCACAAAATAAGAACGTTGACCTATAGGCCTGATTGATCGGTAGTAAGTATTATCTTTAAAGTATGCAGTAATCTGATCTGGAGATAAAACTTTCTCTTTTTGAGCTGAATCAATTATAGTAATTCTACTATAATTTCGTTTTTTGTCTAACCGTTTCTTTTTGTTTTTCCAAATAGTAGTTTTTATCGTGTCTTTTTTGTTGTCTACGATAAATCCTTCAACAGTTAACTGTCCTTTTGATATTAGTGTGAAAAACAACAAGAAAAGGGCTAATCCTTTTCTTGTTATTATAATTAATAATTTAAAAGTCATTTATTTCCTCGTATACTCATGAACAAACTTACAAAGCTGTTTCACATTTTCTACAGGAGTACCTGGTAAAATACCATGTCCTAAATTGAATATATGGCCTGGTCTTCCTTTTACAGAATCTAGGATCTTCTTCGTTTTTTCTTCAATAATACTCCAATCAGCAAATAAAGCAGTAGGATCTAAATTACCTTGTAAAGCAACCTCATAATTTAAGTCTTTCCATGTTTTTGCTAAATCAGTTTTCCAATCAATAGCAATAACATCTGGGTTAGCTTTTCGTAAGCTAGGTATTAAGTGAGCGGAGTTTACACCCATAGAAATTAATGGAACGTTAGGATATTTACTCTTAACAATGTCAATCATTTTCTCTACATGAGGATAAACGTATTCGTTGTAATCTGCAATATCTAAAGCGCCAACCCAACTATCAAAAATCTGAACAGCCATTGCTCCACTTTCAATCTGAAAGTTTAAGTAGTTGGCCATTACAGTTCCTAACTTATCCATTAATAAATGCCACGCTTTAGTCTCGTTGTACATAAAAGCTTTCATGGTCTCGTAGTTCTTAGAAGGACCACCTTCAATCATGTAACTCGCTAATGTAAATGGAGCACCTACAAAACCAATACAAGGAACACTTAATTCTTTTTTAAGAATACTCAAGGCTTTACCTGTATAAGCCATTTCTAATGCAGGGTCAACTACTCTTAGCTTTTCTACATCAGCAACAGTTCTAATTGGGTTATGGATTAATGGTCCGTACCCTTTTTTGTATTCAAAACTAATTCCCATAGGTCCTAAAGGAATTAAAATATCAGAAAAAATAATTGCGGAATCTAATTCAAATTGATTGATAGGAAGTAAAGTTACTTCAGCAGAAATTTCTGGAGTAGTACTAATATCAATGATGCTGTAAGTTTCCTTAATTTTCATGTACTCTTTTTGGTATCTTCCTGCCTGACGGGCTAACCAAAGTGGAGTGTAAGGAGTTTCTTCTCTTCTACAAGCTTTTAAAAAGTTATCGTTAAATTCTGCCATATCTTTAATTTATGTCATACCGAGCACGTTTTGCGAAAGCAAAAGCCCCGAGGTATCTTTTGACTTTTAAGTAGAGGTATCAAAATATTCCTCTGTTTCGTTCCTTTGTCACTCCAGTAGGAATGAAATTGTTTATGATTTTTATTTAGCTAAAGCCATTGCTTTATTAATAGCACTTACTATTTTCTCCATATCCTCATCAGAAATTACAGAGCATAAGAACCATGATTCAAATTGAGAAGGAGGAATGTAAACTCCGTTCTCTATTAATCCCCAAAAGAATTTTGTAAACCTTGCGGTATCGCATTCTTGAGCTTCATTAAAATTTGTTACTTTTTTAGAAGTAAAAAACGGATTCATCATTGATCCAAATCTGCTTACAGTTAAATCGATTCCGTTTGCGGTTGCTGCATCTAATAATGCTTTTTCAATTATTGAGGCTTGAGCGTTAAACTTATCGTAAGGATTTTGATCTCTTAGCTCTTCTAAAGTAGAAATACCTGCAGCCATTGCAACTGGATTTCCAGATAATGTACCTGCTTGGTACATCGGACCTAAAGGAGAAACCATTTGCATAATTTCCTCTCTAGCGCCATAAGCTCCTACAGGAAAACCACCACCAACAACTTTGCCTAAACAAGTAATGTCAGCTTCAATACCTAATAATTCTTGTGCTCCACCAAATTTAGATCGGAAACCAGTCATTACCTCATCAGTAACCAATAAGATTCCAGCTTCTTTTGTAATTATTCTAAGTTCTTTAATAAATGAATCAGAGGGAACAACCGTTCCCATATTTCCTGCAATAGGTTCTATAAAAACAGCAGCAATATCAGTACATTCAGCAATGTGTTTTTTTACAGATTCAATATCATTGTACTCTGCAATTAAAGTATTTTTTACAGCATCGTTTGGTACACCAGCACTACCCGGAATACTTAAGGTTGCTAAACCAGAACCCGCTGCAACTAATAAAGCATCTGTATGACCGTGGTAACAACCAGCAAATTTCACAATATGATTTTTATTAGTAAAAGCTCTTGCTAAACGAATAGCACTTAAAATAGCTTCAGTACCTGAGTTTACAAATCTGACTTTGTCCATTCCCGGAAAAGCGTTACAAACAATTTCGGCAAGCTTAATTTCATTTTCTGTACTAGCGCCAAAAGTAAACCCTTTTAAAACTTGATTCTGAACAGCATTTATAACTGATGTATTTCCGTGCCCAATAACCATTGGTCCGTATGACAGAACTAAATCAATGTATTCGTTTCCGTCAACATCATAAATTTTAGATCCAGATGCTTTTTCCATAAACAATGGATTACCACCAACAGAGTTAAATGCGCGAACTGGAGAGTTTACTGCTCCAACCATGTGCTTTTGTCCTTCTTTATATAATTCTTTTGATTTTGTGTTATTCATTTTGTTTTTTTTAGAGAAAAGATTGCTTCGCTTTTATATTTATGAGCAAAGACACTGTCTTTTTTCGTATTTCTATTCTCTTGTTTCTTTTTGTCTTATTATTTTGGCAGCTTCTTTAGCATGATATGTTATGATAATATCAGCGCCAGCTCTTTTTATAGAAAGTAATGTTTCCATCATTACTCTTTGTTCATCAATCCAACCGTTTGCACCTGCAGCTTTTATCATAGCATATTCTCCACTAACATTGTAGGCTGCAATTGGTAAGTCAAAATTATTTTTCAAATCTCTTATAATATCTAAATAGGATAAAGCAGGTTTAACCATTAAAATCTCTGCTCCTTCATCAATGTCAGTTTGCGCTTCTTTTAATGCTTCATTTCTGTTTGCCGGATCCATTTGGTATGTTCTTCTGTCTCCAAAGCTTGGTGCAGAGTCTGCTGCATCTCTAAATGGACCATAATAAGAAGAGCAGTATTTTACAGAATATCCCATAATAGGGAGGTCTTCAAAACCATTTTTATCTAATTCATCTCGCATTTCTCTAACTGCAAAATCCATCATTCCTGATGGAGCAACCATATCTACTCCAGCTTTAGCTTGTTCTAAAACTTGTTTTCTGAGGTTAACTAAAGTTAAATCATTATCAACATCATGATCACATAAAACACCACAATGGCCATGGTCTGTATATTCACAAAAACAAACATCTGCAATTACTTTTAAAGTAGGGTAATTTGTTTTGATGTATCTAATTGCCTTTTGTATTATTCCATCTTGATTCCAGCTTTCAGAACCTTCAGCATCTTTTATTAGAGGGATTCCAAATAGAATAACAGAGCTTATTCCTAGGCCTACAATTTCATCTAGTTCTTCATTTATTCGATTTAATGAAAATCGAAAAATACCAGGCATAGAAACAATTTCTTTTTTGATATCATCTGCTTCTTCAATAAAAAGAGGGTAGATAAAGTCAGCAACCTTTAGTTCTGTTTCACGAACTGAACTTCTTATTTCTTCTGTTTTTCTATTGTCTCTTAGTCTTGTTGACATATTTGAAATTTGAATACAAATATACGTTTGTTCCAACTATTATAAGAATGATTAGTATCATTTAAATAGGTGGAAAAAGGATTAAATTCGAAAAATAATCACTTTCATAAATCATTAACTAGTAACTTTGCTTTATGATTAAAAAGCCCACAATTGTTATCGCAGGAGGAACTGGTTTTTTTGGTAATTATCTTATTAATTTTTTTAAGAAAGATTATTCTATTATTGTTCTAACAAGAAAGAAATCATATTCAGAAAATAAAGTTAATTATGTGAATTGGGATGGGGAAAGTCAGGGAGATTGGCTGACTTGTATCGATGGGGCTGAGGTTTTGATAAACCTTTCGGGTAAATCTATTAATTGTAAATTCACTAATGAGAATAAGAAAAAATTGTTGTCATCACGAATTAATTCTACAAAAGCTCTAGTAACCGGAATAAGTAGTTTGAAAAATCCGCCAAAAGTGTTTTTAAATGCTAGTTCTGGTTCAATGTATCAATTGCAGGATAGACCAAATACTGAATCTGATGTTGATTTTAAAAATAACTTTTTGAGTGATATGGCTTTGAAATGGGAGAAAGAGTTCTTTAAAAATGAATTGCCAAACACAAGACGAGCAGCTTTAAGAATTTCATTGATCTTAGGAAGTAGTGGTGGTATTTATGAGGTATTACAAAAGTTGACAAAATTATATTTAGGAGGCTTTGTTGGTTCAGGAAAACAGATGATGTCTTGGATTCATTTTGAAGATGCAGTGAAGGCTATTGAATTTATAATTAATCATGATAATCTTAATGGATCAATTAATTTTTCTACTATTAACACTGAATCTAACACAAATTTCATGAGTAAATTAAGAGAGAGTTTAAACGTTTCTTTTGGGTTTCCTGCACCTGAAATTGGTTTAAAGTTGATGAGTAGTATAATTGATATAGAGCCATCGTTAGTTTTGAATAGTGTTAATTTTAGTCCAAAAAAGTTGTTGGATAATGGGTTTAAATTTCAGTTTGAAAAGCTTGAAGATGCATTTAAAGATTTAAGTTAAAAATGAAGACTTCTAAACAGATCATTCTATTTGATGGAGATTGTAACTTTTGTAGTTTTTGGGTAAAGTATGTAATAGAAAGAGATAAAAAGGATCTGTTTCGTTTTGCTTCTTTGCAGTCTGAAAAAGGAAAGGAATTATTAAAGCAATACAATTTAAAAGAAGATTTAGAAACAGTCGTTTTGATCCAAAATAACAGTATTAAAACTAAGTCTTCAGCTGCTTTACAAATCTTTAAAGGTTTAGGAGGTTTTTATCAATTGATAATCATTTTTATTTTAGTTCCTAAATTTATACGTAACGCTGTTTACTCGTTAGTTGCTAAATATCGTGAAAAATTGATGAAAAGCCAATCCTGTATTATTTCTACAGAGGCATTAAAAAATAAATTTATAGACTAATGGCAAAACCTTTTTTAAGAGCAGCGTGGAGAAAATTAGTGTTGGCCAATTATGAAATTGACCCTAAAATATTAGAGTCTTATTTGCCATTTGGAACGGAGTTAGATTTTTGGGATAACAAATGTTATGTAAGCCTTATTGGATTTATGTTTTTAAACACTACGGTTAAAGGTATAAAGGTGCCTGGACATGTTAATTTTGAAGAAGTAAACCTTAGGTTTTACGTAAAACGAATAGAGGCCTCTGGAGAGGTAAAAAGAGGGGTTGTTTTTATTAAAGAAATAGTGCCAAAACCAATGATAACTTTTATTGCAAATACCTTATTTAAAGAGCATTATGTAACTATGGCAATGAGTCATTTGTGGGAAGAAAGAGAGGATAGCAGGATTGTGAAATATACATGGTATGCTGACGAAAGTGAGAATTCAATTTCAGTTGAAGCTCAAAAAGAATCTAAAGTGATCTCTCCTGACTCTAAAGAGTTTTTTATTACAGAACATTATTGGGGCTATTCTAAAGGAAAAGGAAAAACTTCAAATGAATATCAAGTTAAGCATCCTAGTTGGGAACTGTACCCTGTTAAACGAGCAACTATTAACGTAGATTTTGGCTTAATTTATGGAGATAAATTTGAATTTTTAAATCAGCAACAACCTGCTTCCGTAATGTTAGCAGAGGGTTCTAAAGTTAGTGTAGGAAACAAACGGATTATCAGTTAATTGGTTACCTTTACACTGTGTACGCAGTAGTAGATATAGAAGCCACAGGTGGGAACCATATTAAAGGTAAAATTATTGAAATTGCCATCATTATGTTTGATGGCGTAAAGATTGTAAGCCAATACTCTACACTTGTAAATCCTGAAGTTAAAATTGATTGGTATGTTACTAAATTAACAGGAATTAAAAATAGTATGGTTGCTGATGCACCGCTTTTTAAAGATGTAGCTAAAGAGATTTACGAATTAACAAAAGGACATATTTTTGTGGCGCATGATGTTGATTTCGACTATAAGTTCTTAAGAGAAGAATTAGGGAAAGCTGGTTATGATTTTAACGAGCCTAAAGTTTGTACTATCGAGCTGAGCAAAAAACATTTGCCAGATGCTACATCTTATAGTCTAGGTAAACTGTGTTATGAATTAGGTATTCCTATTCCAGAAGAAGTAAGACACAGAGCCGAAGGTGATGCTGTTGCAACAGCTAATCTATTAGGTCTATTAATGTCATTGAATTACTAATTTATCAGTAACCACATTACCATTTTTAAATAGTGCTTTTACCAAGTAAATTCCTTTGGGCTTATTTTCTAAGTTGATTATAGTTTCTTCATTAGTTGTTTCTACTTTGGTTATTAATTGACCTTGTAGGTTGAATATATTGATACTGTTGATTTCTTTACCAGAGATAACTATGTTCTCACCTTTGTTTGGGTTGGGAGATATTTGAATTGTACTGAATGGATCCTCTTTTCTTTTAGCAGACTTTAAAACTGAAGTAAAATAACCTTTAGTCATTACTTCTCCGGAATTTATAATTCCTGTAATTACTACATCAGGACTATTATCTGCATTTACATCAGCAAAGGCTATTGATGAGTTTGATGCGCTGTCTAAACCAACTACCAATTCTTCTGTAAAAACACCTGTTCCGTCATTTGAATATAATTTTTAAATAGGTAAACCCGAATTATTTTCTCCTGTGATTAAAACATCTTGGTCATTATCAAAATCTATATCAGTAAATGCAATGGATGAATTTTTAACATCTTCGAAAGGAGACCCAAAGACTTCAATAAAACTACCATTTCCATTATTTGTGTAAAGTTTAGTTGAAGCTAAGTTTGAATTGTCCTGACCTGTAATTATTACATCTTGATCATTATCTCCATCTATATCTGCAAAAGCGATTGAGGAGTATTGTACTCTTTCAAATACATCAGTAATTGGAAGGTTGTGAGGGTTTAAAGGGAATGGAGTAAATGCTATTTGAGCACTTAGCAAAATCGTCTCAAAAAGGAGTAGGATCAAAATAAGTAGTCTGGTCATCATTTTATGATTTTGAATAAATATAGATTATTTATCTTCATAATCAAAATAGAGATTATTTAACGGCAATCTTTTGCAATTAATCGGTAGAAGTATATATAGGAATAAACGATGTTACTTATTACTGTTATAATCTATAAAGACTAAATTGAAGTTAAAAACAACTTTAAAGATGCTGTAGCTAAAACAAAAATTAATAAGTATCTAAGATATTTATTGTTGATTTTTTTGCTCCCCAAATATCCACCTAAAACTGCACCAATAAGAGCAATGCCAACAAGGAAAAAGGACTGACTATCAGGAATAATTCCAATTGAAAATTGTCCAATCATTCCAGAGGCAGAATTTACCCATATAAATAAAGCAGAAACTGCTGCAGCTTCTTTCATTTTACCCCAATTTAATAATAGAATTACAGGAGTTAAAATGATGCCGCCACCAATACCAATTAATCCTGAAAGAAATCCAATTACACCTCCTATAGCTAGTGCTAACAAAATATTAATGGGAGTTTCTTTATCTGATTTTTTTCCAAATACATTTAATAATTTTAGGATAGCAAAAATTAATAATACTCCTAAAATTATTTTATAGATAGAAGCATCAACCTCTATTCTTCCTCCTAAAAATGCAAAAGGAATAGAGGTAATTGCAAAGGATGAAAAAAGCTTTTGGTTGAAAAAACCGCTTCGCCAATAATAAAAAAAAGAAATAGCAGCAACAAATAGGTTAAGTAGAAGTGCAGTTGGTTTCATAGTTTCAGGTGCAAAACTAAAAAGGGCCATTAGGGCTAAATAACCACTAGCACCTCCATGACCAACGGATGAATATAAAAAGGAAATAAAAGGTAAAATGAGTAAGAATAAGTATATATATTCTATTTCAAATAGGTTCATTATTTACTGCTTTATTTCATCACAAACCGAGCTGTTTGTCTGCTTTTTTGTTCAACTAGTATTTCTTTGTCAATAGTAACACGTTCTATAGTTTTTTGATCGTAGTGCCTAATCGTTACCAATTCTAAATTATCGTTGTAAAGTATTTTGTAGTTCTTTTTTAGTTCATCAATTATTAACATTGTTTTTTGCTTGTCAAAATCTACACAAACAGAAAAGCTAATAGCAGAATTTTGCATCAAATTAATCTGAACACCTCTCTTAGAAAATAAACCAAATATATGACTCAAACTATCTTCCATAATAAAAGAGTAGTCTTTTGCAGAAATAGAAATTAAAACCTGATTCATCTTAAAGATAAAAGAAGGAACTAATCCATCTTTCTTTGTATTTTGATTGATTACCGTACCCTCATCCTTTGGCGAAACAAACGATTTAACAAACAAAGGAATGTTCTTGTTGTGAAGTGGTTTTATTGTTTTAGGATGTATTACAGAAGCTCCATAATAAGCTAATTCAACAGCTTCATGATAAGAGATGTTATCAAGTTTAGTTGTATTATCAAACCACTTAGGGTCTGCATTTAACATTCCGGGCACATCTTTCCAAATGGTAACACTTTTGGCATTTAAGCAATGAGCCAAAATACCAGCACTAAAATCAGATCCTTCTCTACCTAAAGTTGTGGTAAATAATTCTGAGCTTGAACCAATAAATCCTTGTGTTAAAATTATTGATTGCTCGTTATTTTTTAGCTTCTTGGTAATTTCCCTCTCAGCTAATTCTTCGGTAAGTATCCAGTCGACTTTGGCATTTCTATGTGTATTATCTGTTTGTATAATATTTCTAACATCTTGCCACCTATTTCCAATTCCAATTTTATTTAAATAAGCGCTTACTATTTTTGTAGATAACATTTCTCCTACAGAAACAATTTGATCATAAATGTAATCGTATTCTCTTACTGCCTCATCTTCAATTTCCCACTCAATTTCTACAAAGTTGTTATGAATATCATTAAAGATAGGGTGCTTCTTGTTCTCGAATAAATCGTTTAAGATATTGATGTGGAAGTTTTTAATATCGGCTAATATAGCTTCAGTTTTCCCATCTTTTTTTAGGTAAGATTCAACCACAGATTCTAATCCGTTGGTAGTTTTTCCCATGGCAGAAATAACAATAACCAAATTATCGTGTTGTAACTTAATTACTTCACCAACATTTTTAACAGCGTTAGCATCTTTTACTGATGCTCCACCAAATTTAAATACTTTCATTATTCAGTTTAAAAGTTTATAAAGTCTGAAAGTTGTAAAGTTAGTTTATAAAGTTTAGCAAGTTGAAAAGTTTTTTAGGTTATAACGTTTTGATCTTTTCTTTTCGGAAATTCAATTATCAATTATCAATTATCAATTATCAATTAT
>CEWR01056126.1_pt1 | contig 19695 bp, 9 predicted proteins | sample 356321 | NCBI WGS metagenome assembly CEWR01 (sample SAMEA2621551, study PRJEB7988) | marine metagenome | biome: marine biome (ENVO:00000447); feature: mesopelagic zone (ENVO:00000213); material: "saline water (ENVO:00002010), including plankton (ENVO:xxxxxxxx)" | depth 790 m
CCCGCTCAACCCCGACCTGACGACCATGGCACAGGTATTCGGCGGTGGCGGCTATCAGACGGGTTACATCGGCAAATGGCATCTGGCCCCGGAGAGAGGCGGCGCCGTCGCCCCCGAGCACCGCGGCGGATATGATTACTGGCTGGCATCCAACGTGCTTGAGTTCACCTCCAATGCGTATCAAACCGAAATGTATGACAATGACGGCAATGCAGTCCAACTGCCCGGCTACCGTGTCGATGCCCTTACGGACGCTGCGATCCGGTATATCGACGGTCATGCAGAAGACCCGTTTTTCCTGTTTCTCTCCTACATCGAACCGCATTTTCAAAATCACAACGACGACTATCCGCCGCCGATTGGCTATCGCGAGGCATATACCTCGGGTTGGATCCCGCCCGACCTGCAGGCGCTCGGCGGCACAACGCACCAGCATATTGCCGGATACTACGGCATGTGCAAACGCCTTGACGAGGCTCTGGGTCGGCTGCTTGATACGCTGATCAGCCTGCGGCTTGATGAGGACACGATTGTTCTCTTTACCAGTGACCACGGTTGTCACTTCAAGACACGGAACAGTGAGTACAAGCGCTCCTGCCACGAGAGCAGTATTCGTGTGCCAACGGCCCTGTGCGGTCCCGGTTTCGAGGGTGGCGGCCGCATCCGGGAGATGGTCAGCCTCATCGACCTGCCACCAACGCTGATCGATGCGGCGGGACTGGCAATACCGGAACAGATGGAAGGCCGTTCCATCCTGCCGCTGACCCGGGGCGAGAATGACGCGTGGCCGACCGAGGCGTTTGTTCAGATCAGTGAATCGCAGTGTGCCCGCTGTATCCGCACGGCACGCTGGAAATACAGTGTTGATGCACCTGAGGAAACCGGCAGCTCAGCCAGTGCAGGGCGATACGTCGAAGAGTTTCTCTACGATCTGCAGTCGGACCCGTACGAGCTGTGCAATCTTGTGACATCCGCGGCCCATCGGCAAGTGCGGGCGGATCTCCGCGAGCGGCTCCTGGCACGCATGGCGGAAGCATCAGAGCCGGCGGCGATAATCGAGCCGGCAGCGGAGACGCCCAGTGGTCAGCGTCATGTCGGTGACGACATCGACGGCCGTTACAGCGCCTACACTGAGTTCCCTGAGCCACGGTAGAGCCGCAGGCGATCGGTTCGGCCGGGTTGCACCACGAAAACCGTCAACGGTACGTTGGTGTGCACAGGTTTGTCAACACCGCCATCACCACTAAAAGTTCAATAAGCGTAAAATGCTTTTGAACCTTTACCCTGGGCAAACGGCGTGCGTCGAGCTGCCTCATTGCCCGTGGGCGGTGTCGATGGGTAAAAGGCGCGATTCGTCAGGGGTTTTGTTCACAACATTCTTTTTCGTATGGCGGCGGGTTCAGGCCAATTTCACCGGCTTGCGCGACTTCCTGTTCCCATTCGGCCCGGCGCGCCTCGAGCCCCTCGCCGGGGATCACGTGGCACGGTGTCGTGTAGATCGGCTGCGGGTTCGTCGGGTCGATGACCCAATAGAGTTCGCGGCGATTGGGTCCGGAGATACAGGCGGCGCTTGAAACGATCGTCCAGTTGGCATAGAGCAGATCGGGATGGCCCTTCTGGCCTTCGAGACAGATACGATCGGGAAAGGGCACCGCGTGGTCGAGGGCGATCTGGGCCGCGCCAAGGACTGTGGCGCCGCGTTCGTACTCTTTCTCGACAAGCTCGAGAAGCCGGTGATACCGCTTTTCGGCACCGGCCCAGAAAGCGGCATCGGGATTGTCCTCGCCCCAGCCTCGGGCCTCAAAGGAACGCCTGGCCCGTTCGTGATGGAAGTCATTCATTTCGGGGATGAGATAGGCACAGGCGGTGATGGCAGCCCAGCCGCGGGAGTAGCGGACCCCCATGCGGATATTGGCCTTTTCGACGGCGGCCAGGTTCATATCGGGGTCAATGAAGAGGTAATTGCCGGGACCCCAGAACTCGCGATAGCGCTCCATGAAGGCGATGAATTCGGTCAGATCGGTGAAATCCGGCCTGACCCAGTCGAGCTCGACGGGAAAGAGGCTCTCGGGCTCCTCGTCGCACAAGACAGCCGACGACACACAGCCTATCTGCGTGACCTTCGTGAAACGTGTCTCACTCGGTCCAGTCTCGGGAGGCGGGGCAAAGCCATCCTCATAAAAGAAAGTGACGTCATCGCCATTGTCGCCTTGAACCGCCCCCCCCTCCTTGCTGTCGCTGAACCAGAACGAGGTGCACTTCGACTCTGGCGGCAGCACGCTGACGAACCGGGTGGAGAGCCGGCGGGAGCAGAACCAGTTCCAGTCAAATTCAATGGCAGCCGCAATGGGCTCGTCGATGATCTCCGCGAAACCTCGGCGCCGGGCTTCGACAGCCTCGCGCAAGCCGCGGCATTCAGGGTACCTGGCGAGATCCAGGTCGTCATTCATCCGTTTCTCGGAGAACTCGAGCATCATTTTCTTCAGGTCGAGGCCTGCAAGGGCCGGGTAACTGGTCGTCGCCCACTTGAACAAATTCTTCATTTTTCGCCAAACGTCGCCGCCAGCCCTGTTCCCGTCACAGGCTTTTTCGGCAGCCTTGCGTCCCTGGGCTCGTGCTTCTTCTGTCGATATCATACGGTTAACTCCTTATTCCTCGAGCAAACATCGATTTCCAGCCAATTATTGTGGCCCACTCTCAATCCACCCGGTAAAGCAGGTCCAGCCCCTGTGCGAAGCGATCGATATTGTCGGCACACGCCTTCGCCCGCCGCTGTGTGGTGCCGTCCGTGCACCCCGCCGTGTGAGGGGTCACAACGACATTCGGCAGTTGATAAACCGGCAGCGACGGATCCGCCGGTTCCCGGGCGAAGACATCGAGTCCGGCGCCCCCCAGTCGGCCGTTGACCAAGGCATCGTACATGGCATCCTCATCCACCAGGGCGCCACGCGCGACATTGATGATGCAGGCGCCGGGTTTCATCAGGCCGATGCGACGGGCATCGACCGTGTGACGGGTCTCGGCGGTCAGGTGCAGGTTGACCGAAAGGAAATCGGCGGTCGCGACAACCTGGTCCAGGTCGTCGGGAAAACCGATGAATTCCGGTTGCAGCTCATCGAGAATCTCTGACTCGATCTGTCGAATGTCGATGGCATGAATGCGCATCCCGAAGGTCCTGGCCCGACGTGTCAGGGCTTGGGCGCTGGCGCCGAACCCGATTAGTCCAAGAACTTTGTCCGTCAGTTCGATGCCTGTCGGCTGATACTGCAGGCCGTCCCGGAAGTTTCGGTTCGCTGCCTGGAAGCGATGCGCCAGCATAAGGATGAACATCATGGCGGATTCCGCCAACGGTGTGCTGGTGAGGTGTCCCGGACAATTGACGACCAGAAACCCCTTCGACTTCATATAACCCACATCCACATCGTCCAGCCCGTGGCCCATGACGATCCACAATCGCGTATCCACAGCGGCATCCATCATTTCCCGGGTGCCCATGGACCCACCGGTATCAATTACTGCTTCGATACCGGCAAACTGGGGTGCTACAGGTTGGTCCGCATCGAAGACGCTGAGCTTGTGGCGATCACCAATTGCGGCCGCCACCGCAGCGCCTTTTTCCGCAGCCGATGCCGGCTTCGGCAGGAAAAGGACATTCAGTCGTCGCATGATATTGATTTACCTTCTCGACAGTGCTTTTCGAAATTTTCCAGGTACATCGTCTGCTCCCTGCCGAAGAAATAAGATGTCCCCGCCTTCAAGGATCAGTTCCGCTCCATCGTCAATCTGCTCGGCAATACCCGGTATCGCCACGATCTCGTCGGTTGTGACGATTGCAGGAATGCTCTCGACCCGGATGATGCAGAAGACTGACCGGTTCGCCAGACGCGATGTTCCACGGTGTCGCGGCTAGAAGTTCGAGACCGTCAGCATAGGTGCGCGGGACACCGAATTCATCGGCCGCGGCCTGCCGGGGTTCCGGGCGAAAATCAGCCACGGCGGCAAGTTCAATGAAATCGTCGCCAACGGCCGCTCGCATATGGTACTGGCCAATAACGCCGCATCCGATAACGCCCAATCGTACAGGGGCTGTCATGACAATTACCTACAGGGGGGTTGAGAAGCTTTCTCACCATGGCATCGATTCAGAGGCTGTCAACGCCCGATGCATTTTGCCTCCTTTTCGACGGCGGCAAAGCCACAATCCAACTGGCATCATGATCATGGAAGGCAATGGGAAATATGGGAAGTATGGGAAGTATGTTTTTCATTCCTCCCATGCCCTCGCGCCGACATTTGCCTGCAAACCGAACTGCCCGGGAAGCCGGCTGCTCCCGTGATGAGTACGCGCATCACCATGGTCTCTTTTCAAAGCTCATTTGATTCCCCAGCCGCCTGTTCCCGATTCCATTTCTCTGCCAGCTCGCGTTGCTGTCCGGACAGGCTTTCATAGAGCTCGCCCTCGGATCCCGGTGTGTAAGTAAAGATCACGGCTCGGCGAAATGCGTCACTGTAATCTCCCCGTTTCCTGGCGGGTGAAGGCGTACAGGTTTCCGTCCAATGCCCCGACGAAAACAGTATTGCCGGAAACGGCTGCCGAGGTCATGATCGGACTGCCTATCCGGTACTTCCAGATTTCTTTTCCGGTGGCGCGACTGACGGCATAGAACCAGCCATCCACCGAACCGAAGTATACGAGTTCTCCTGAGATCACCGGAGACGACAGAACCGGTCCATGCTCTTGTGCAAATGGTATTCTATGTGAAGGATTCACCAGAGCTGGCTGCGTGTGAAATTCCCAAATTTTCTCATGGCTCTGCACGTTGAGTGCGGTCAATGTCCCATAATGGGTTCCGATGTAAAGGGTTGACTCAAGATAGGCCGGGGTCGAGTGCAAAGGGCGATATTCATCGCCAAGCCACAGGTTCAATTTCCATTGTCTCTTGCGTGCCGCGGGATCGACGGCGAATAAGGAGCCGCTCAGATTTCCCATGAAGCAGAGCTTATCGCCAATCGTGATTCCGGTGGACGTGCTGGATCCAACGAGATCTTTGCCGGCCCAAATGATTTCGCCGTTGCTCGCGTCCAACACGTACAGTCCGCGCTTTGACTCAGCAAGATACAGTTGTCCGTCCTTATAGCCGGTAGCCAGGTAACCGTGATGGGCGATGTCGCGGGTGTCTGGTATGCTTGTTTTCCATTTTATCCTCCCGGTGCTCAATTCTACAGCGATGAAGGTCGGGCCTGCTATCGGTGTCAGTGGACCATTGACGGCGCCGACGTATGCAACACCATCTACGACAATTGGTGACCGTCCACCGAGCGGTTCTGTCCCGTCTCCCAGATTGTACTTCCAGGCGATGTCGCCCGTCCTTGACTCGACACAATACACGGTCCCCAAATAGGAGATAAATACGACCCGTCCGTTGCCAAGTGCCGGGGTCGCCTTGACCGGCGAATCCGCCGCTACCTTCCATAATCGTTTACCGGTTGCCGCATCTACCGCGACGACGCCGGATTCCCGATTGTTGGCACTGTCATCGACACCGGCAAAGACCATGCCGTCTGCTACAACTGGAGAGCCAACCCGCAGTTGACCGCCGGTGTTATGAAACCAGGCCAACCTGAGCGGCGCAGTCACCTTGTCTTCCGCGATCCCGGTGTGACGTACGTTGCCTTGAAAGCAAGGCCACTCACTTCGCGTCTGCGGTGCGGCATATTCCTTGCCGGCGACACGAAAGGTGCTCTTTCTCTTCCAGCTTCTACCGCCTTTGCTGGTTGCTCTGACCTCCAGACTATGCTGGCCCTGTTCCGGTGCAACGGGAGTCGTCGCGACCCAGCTCCAGTCGCCGACCGGCGCCATCAGAGACTCCTCCCCGCCGTCAACAGAATACGCCACCTTGGCAAGTTCAGCCGAGCTGTCATAGACGTTCACCAATATCCGGACTCGCCCCGGTTCCACCGGTGTCGCGGCGTCAGGAAACACAATGGCCATGTGCTCCTTGACACCGGCGTAGCGAATCTTGGTGGTGACTTTTCCGTCCTCGAGAAACACAATCCTATATCCGGCGGGTGTCCCGTCACCGCCGCCCCAAGGCACACTCTGCGTCTCGATGAACGAAACGCCTTTGTACATGAAGCGGTGAGTTGCATGCCAGTGGCCGGCGAACGCAGCGATAATTTTCGGATACCTGTCAATCCCGACAATATTGTCAAATTCGCCTTTGATACGCGCCGCCATCGGATGATGCAGAAAGAAAATCACATACTTGTCCTGATTGATCTCGAGATCCTTCTTCAGCCATGTCGCGAACGCCTCGTCGCTGAACATGTAATCGTTCACAGCAATGAAATGATACGCGCCAAAATCAAATGAATAATCCATCACCCCGCAATATTTTTTGTAATTGGACCATCTGTCCTCCTTATTCGAATGGTCCGGATCGTGATTACCCGGTACCATCAGGAACGGCGTTTTGAAACCAGCTATCTCTTGAGTGAAAAGCGCGTACTCCGGAGCGTTGTTGCGAGTCGGGTCCACCACGTCTCCGGTATCCATGATGAAGGCGGTGTCCGTTTCCAGAGCATTCAACTCCTCAACAAGCATCCGCCAGTTTTCCGTCCAGGCGTCATCGATGTAGCAATGCGTATCGCTCATCTGAACAAAAGTTACGTCATCGACGGGGGCATCCGGATCTTTGACCAGGGCAAAATCATAACGGGACCGCTGCTGGTCCTGCTCAGCCAGGAAATAGTAAAACGGTCCTGTGGGCCGATAACCCGATGGCCTGGTAATAAATACGAAGTCACGAGGGCCCTGCGGCAGTTCGTAGCGACCCCGGGAGTCCGTGAACGTGATGTCCGGGCCATGGTTGACCTGAACTCCGCTGATCCCCTTTTCGCCCGGGTCCTGAGTGCCATTGGCATTTGCATCCGCAAAGACAACGCCATCAAACGGACCGAACAGATCCACCGGCGGCGGCCAGGTCGCATGTTCAAACCCTTCGATATTACAGTCCTCGATGGCCGCACCTCTCTGGACAGCGGTCTTCGCATCCGCTTCATTCAACATGTCGACGCGATAGAGTGTGAGTCCTTTGGCGCCCTCGAACAGGTTCCTCACACCGCTCGCCTCCACCTCGATCCGCAGATTTTCAAACCGCACCCCTTCACATCCGGCCGGCAAAAACACCTCGTTGCCGCCGGAGCCTTTGGTCTTTACGTGAAGCGTCGGCCGCCCGTCTATGCCTCTGACCGTGATATGTTTCTTGCCGCGCAAATTCACGAACTTGGTCAGATCGTAGTCGTCCGACCTGATCTCGAGAACGGTTGGATCAGCGATTGTGCCATCCGGAATGTCCTCGAGGGTCTGCGCCATCCCCTTGTCGGGGAAGTCATCCGGATAGGTCGAGGTGACTGCATAGACGCTTGCCACGGTGAAGGCAAGAAATCCGGTCAGGATCAATAGGCGATTCATTTCTCGCAGTCTCCTTTCATTCACCGAGATCTTGATTCTACACGCGGCCGTCCTCATCGGGAAACCACGAACTCGATCATGCGCGATCCGAATTTCGGAACTCTTATCCGGGTGGTGCAGTCTTTTTCGTTGGCCTCAAATGGCATTGTCTTTTCTTTCCACCACTCCCGCACGGTTGTACGGCTTGCCTTTGGCTGCCGGAATAATACCGTCCCGGTCCAGTCCTTTTCGCTGCTGTTTACGAGCGTAACGACACAGCTCCCGCCGCCGAGCTCGTTGACGATGTATTCTATCGGGGGTCCGGTGATCTCGACAGGAAGATGCCGGGCCATTACATGGCCAACGCAGTCCTTGCCGATCTCGAGCAGTTTGCTTCTGTTATTGTCGTGGAGAAAGTCGGGCAGGGTGAGCATCACTTTGCCCTTGCCCACCGCATTGGCCGTGATGAGCGGATCACCGTACTCGTTGTCCGCAAGCACTGACGCTGTTGCCGCCTCGACTCTTTGGTACCGGTAGACGCCTTCCTCGTAGCGGGCGCCGCACTCGCGGCATGTTGATGTTGTCGCGGCTTTCTCTTCTGTTGTCAGTTTCACGCCGGTAAAGCGTTCGAGGTCGTCGTTCCGGAACCCCAACTGCCTGGCGTTGATGATGAGCGTCCCGCCACCCTCTGCATAACCGCGGAGCACGGCAAACCGCTTTCTCGTCATCTTCACGCGTCCAAGGAGCATCACAACCGGATAACTGGCGATGACGTCCTGCGGGCAGTTATCCAGGATGACGTCAAAGTGGTCGCCCCAAGTGCTGGTAGTCAGCATCTTGTGTTGGTAGGGCCGCGTATCAAAGCCGCTCTGGCACAGCTCTATGTATTCGGCCGCGGTGGCCCAGGGGTAGTCATCACGCATTCGTTCCCGGAACCCGGGAAAGGCGGCCTCGAAGAAGTTCTCCAGCATGTAGTCCCCCTCTTCGAAAGGCATGCAGGCCCAGACGACTTCTTCACCTATCCATGGTCGCTTGGCCTGGAATCGTGCCTCACCCTGGGGGTCGAAATGCCATCGATCACTGTCCCTGCCGCGCCAGCCGAAGCGGACCGGATTCCAGCCGTGGTCGTGCTCAAGCATCAATGCCATCGGCACGATGGTCTTGCCGCGGTCGCGATGCCGACGCAGCGAGAAATCGGCGAACTGTTTCAGCGCTTTACCCATCGGGGTCAGTTTGAACTGCGGCAGCGCCGGGAGACTCCACGTTGTCCGGCACGTCTTCTGGTTCGTGATCGTGTTGGCGCCGGCCATGTAGCCTGCAATCCATCGATTCAACTGTATCTCAGCAGACAACCCGCCCTGCCATTCCATCTTCGCGTTCCAGTTGGAATCATTGATGTCGATCATCGCATAGCGGCCATTGCGGTGCTTGTAGACGAACAGTTCGGAGAGTTCATCATAGTAACCCCAGAACCCGTCGTACTGCCTGGCCGCTCCGCGCAGAAATGCGTGGGCAACTTGAAGACTCACGTGCGAGTGGGTGTCGTTATGGCATACCAGGCTGTTGCCCCATTCAAAGTGATAATGGATGTCGAATATGTTCGCCGTCGAGCAGACGATGTTGTGCTGGCGCGGGTCCTCCCCGAGTACTTTTCGAATGTAATCCGGCGGATAGGCCGGAATGCGACGCGCGATCTTCTTTTCCGCCGGGCTCAGGCAGCGGTTTCGCGGTGGCAGCCAGCCTGTTTGAAGTGCCTTCTCATACTCCGCATAGGACTCGAACGGGGTGCGTTCAAGCTGACGGCAGAAGAATGAGGTCCGCATATTCCGGTAATAACTGCAGGCTTCCCGGCGCGACTTGAATGCCTCGGGCCAATTGCACGCCATGCTCTGCGAACAATCGCCAAGGCCCCACACCAGGTGATTGCCTGTTTCCTTTTCCAGTTCGAGAAGCCGGCACACCCTGGTCTTGATGAATTCCGTAACATCGATCTTGTGTTCCCTGCACCAGTCAGTGACCTCGAGTCCGTAAAGCTGATGATTGTTGAGAACAAATTCTGCCATCAGGCCGATGTTCCACCGGCGCAAATCCTCGGCAGAAATCCTGCGCTCGTACATGTTCTGCACGGTCAGCGCACTGTCAGGATAGTTCAGCCCGTAGTATGTCCTGCGGTCCCAGATCGCGTTCATCAGGCCGAGTCGCATGGCCTCAGCCTGGATTCGCTCGTTTGCCGTCCTCAGCTCCGTTTCCGGAACCATATCGCTGATCAGCGCCCGGGTACCGTGAATGTGGCGACTACGCCGGCCCTGCTCGCCTGTCAAGACCCGGGTTTTCTCGACAAAAACCGCATCGTTGTACAGGCCGCCGGTGCCCTCGATCGTGAAAGCCAGGAGGTACAGGTCTTCCGCATTGTTCGGATTCATTTGTTCGGGCCCTTCGCTTACTCATTAAGCTTGGTCGATCAGAGCATTCGTCCCACGAGTCCGCCTTGAAGGGTCGCTTCATGCACCGTCCGTGGTGTGTTCGCATCGCCGATGGTATAAACTTCAGGGACGATCCCGCGAACGCCGAGCGCTAATTCGTCGATTGGATCGGCTCCAGCGGAAATAACGACGGTGTCAATCGCTTCGACGGTTCGCTCCTCGACAAAGCGGTTGTGCCGAATCAGCGCGGTCTGCTCATCCCAATATACCAGATTCTCTCCGTCATTGAACCGTACACCCCGCTCTTTGAGTCTCGACAGCATTTCCTCGCGGGTCATTCGTTCGATTGCGCCTGCGACAAGTTCGCCCGGCGTGATGTATTCGACATCGATGCCGCGATCGGAGAGATAGTCGGTCAGCATCAGCGCCTGCGTCGTCCCAGTGTGATCGACGACCAACGCCTTGCGGATACCGTCAAGATCGTGGGTCAGGGCGTCAGGCACCGTCCATGTTTCACGGCCACCGGGGATTTGTACCCGCCTCGGCTTCGACCCGGTGGCGACAATCACGGCGTCCGGCGCCAAGGCGCGGATGGTTTCGACAGTGGCTTCCTTGGCAAGGCGAATCTCGAACGCACCTGTCGTCGCCCCGTCGCGCGGGATTTCGATTCGCTCAACCTGATGTCGGTAGAACTCGGCAATGCGGATGAACAGTCGGCGCATCGGGCTCTTTGCAGCGAGGTGCACCTGGCCGCCGACCTGATCACTTTTATCGAACACGATGACGTCGTGGCCTCGTGAGTGAGCAGTTAGTGCGGCTTCCATGCCGGCAGGTCCGGCGCCGACAATGACAATCCGCTTCTTTCGTTTCGCCGGTTCAAGCACTGCCCACGTCCGCTCCCGGCTGGTCACCGGGTTGTAGACACAACTCATACGTTCTGTGTCTCCGATACAACTCTGCAGGCAGCGAGTGCAGTAACGGATGTCCTCGAGCCGACCCTCCTGCACTTTGCGCGTGAAGTGCGGATCGGCGATGTGCGCCTTGGTCATGCACACGACATCGAGCATGCCAGAGGCTACGGCCTCTTCAGCCATCTGAGGCGTGGTGATTCGCCCCGCGTGCATGATGGGGAGCTCTGTGGCGCCCTTGATCTTGTTGACCAGAGAAAGCCATTCCCCGTCCGGACGTGGCATCGGCCCGTGATGCAAACCACCATCACCGGCGGTCAGGCTGATGTAGTCTACAAGTCCCATCGCCTCGAGGCGCGTGACAAGTTCCGCGTAATCCGCTGTCGTCATCCCACCTTCTTCCTGATCATGGGCCTTTAAGCGGACGCCGAGGGGTATTTCATCGCCGATCCCCTGGCGCATCGCCTGCAGGGTTTCAACGATGAAGCGCATACGGTTAACCAGCGACCCGCCGAATTCATCGGTACGCTGGTTCCGTATCGGACTGAGGAATTGAGCATGATAAAAACCTTCGTGGGCATGCAGTTCGAGTCCATCAATGCCGCCGGCTATCGCACGTGCGGCAGCCTCTCCGAACTTACGGGAAAGTTCGCGCAGCTCGTCCGGGTTTCGATCCGGGCGACGGGGGCGTTGGTGAGCGTGCGGGACCACCTGAGCCTTCATACCGACTCGGATCCGATCGCCGGGCGGCGCCGGGATTGCATCGCCGATGTGAATGAGTTGGGCGAAGACTTTGGTACCGTGACGGTGCCCGGCCTCTGCCAGCATCTGGTAGCGAGGGATGATCGCATCCGAGGTGTTATGTATCCAATTGGGGCCGGCATCATACGTTATTCCAGTCGCGCCGATGACAAAGAGCCCAACCCCGCCTTTGGCACGTTCTTCGATATAGGCGGCGAAGTCCTCGTTGGGCAGGCCGTCGGTCAACCACCATCCCGCGATATGGGCGCTGATGGCAATCCGATTTCTGAGCGTGACATGTTTGATCGTGATTGGATTAAACAGGTGGGGAAATCTCAGATGTGGCGTTTGCATCAATCAGGCCTCAGCGAATTCTTCGTAGATGAAATTGCATGGTTTGGCGTTCATCTGCGCTGCAGCCTCTCCGCTATTTCCCCCGGCTGAATATCGGCCAGGTGGCGGAGCTCGTAACCCACAGTCCGGGTCTCACCGGGGCCCAGCGCAATACCGTCGTACATCCATTCGAGCGTGCGCAACGTGCCGACATCGTAGAGGTACACCTGGTTCACCCGGCTCGTGTCAAACTGCCCGGTCAAGGCGCTGTTGTAATCCGGAAAATAAGCCGCCGTCCAGTTACCGGCAAGCTCGCCGCGCCGGTTATCTTTCTCCAGCTTTCCCATTTTGCCGGCCGTGTAAGCAGCGCCCGGACGGCGAAAGAATGTGTGCTTGAACCCGGCCTGATCCGGCACAATTTCCCGGAGACCTTCGGCAACCGGGACGAGGTATTGCGGTCCGGTGCTCTCCGTAGACAAGGCATAATGCACCCAATAGGCGAAGGGCACCGGGCGGTCCCCGTTATTGGTGAATATTACGCTCACGTTGATGGTCGGCTCATTGCCGGCGATCCTGTATGTCTTGTCGATCGTCAGCCCGGCAAGATCGCCGATTTTCAGGGTGCGTCTGAGAGTGATGGCTGCGACACTGTCCGCGACCTCGCTGGCGACGATTTGGTACGGCGCATTCTCTTCACCGGTCCAGTGCGCTGTGGCCGGAGCCCAGAACAGGTCGATGCCGCCGCCTTCACTCCCAGCGGCTTGGTCTTGTCCGTAGCTCAGCAGGTTGTCCATGCCGTTCTCAGGCGCCCACCTGATAATTTTGCCGCCTCGTTGATGCCTGATCCAGACCTTGTGCGTCGAAGACGAAACCATGATATCCAGCAAGTTGCTGCTGTCGGCATTTCCCCAGCCGATGGAAAGGTCGCCGTCGTCCGCAGAAACCGCGGCTTCACCGTCGGCGCTCTTGCAGTATTCATCGTAAAGAGAAATCACCTCAGTCTGAGAAAGCCGATCGCGGACGGGAAAAGAACGCGTCGCCGGCGAGACGACCAGGAACGTCGCATTGTACGCCGGCGCCCTGGTGATCAACCCATTGTCCAGCTCCGCGCGGGTGAAGCCCGGCCGGTCGGCTCCTGAAAGCAAAGCGGTCTGCGTCGAAGCATCATAGACTGTGTAAGTTCCAACGGGAAGAAAAGGAATGCTGACCTTGACAAAGGCCTCCAGATCAGGGCTGAAATTGAAAATCGCGACGACGTGCGTCTCACTGGCACTGTGATAAAAACAGCGGACCCTGAGCAAGCCCTCCCAGTCGGGCACGCCGACCTCGCGTGCCTCGCCGTCAATTTCGACCGTTTCCGTGCGTTGCGGCAGCCCGGTCACAGTAGCCCTGCCATCACATCGTTTTCCGTCAATCAGCAGATCTTCCACGCGGGCAATGACCGCAACAGCCCGGGCGACCTCAGAGGCGTACGTACCGTCACTGAGCACCGCGCTGCCCCAATAGATACCGCAGCCTGCCGCTCCGGCGGTTGCTGCTGAAAGCATATTGAGGGCAACATCTTTCGGAGGATAAATGCGGGCCGGAAAGGCCGCCCCGCCCTCGTAGTAATAGCTGGCCACTACGGGAATGAGTGGCTTTTTCACGGCGTGGACGCTGCGGTCGATGGCGTCGAACTGCTTGGGCGCCGCGCCGTACATCATCGGCCCGTGGGCATCAACATGCTCATCAAACAGCCTGATATCGGATAATTTCCGGTGGTAAATCTTCCAGTACTCGCCTTCCTCGCCCAGTTCAGGATGATGATAGAGGTCTCTATCGTCCAACACAGCCGCCGAGGTAACGAGAGCTTCGATATTCGGGGCGTGCTTTCTGATCATCCCCACCCAGGACCTGATCACCTGGGCATGCTGCCAGCAGCGGAACCGTGCCCAGGCATCACGGTGGCGCTCGAGGATGACGTCGGGCTTCAGTGCGGTCCCGGCGATGCCGCTGTGGCGGGCAAAATCTTTGCGACACAACTGACAGAAACAGAGGCGTGAAGTCCCATGCGGTTCCCAGTCGACAATCATGCCGTCAATCGGTTCGCTCATTCCCGGTTCAGTCAGATACGGCAGCCAAAAATCACCGACGGCTTGCTCGAGGAGTCCCGTCACATTGACCAACCGATACGGGCAGACATACCGTGTGCTTCTCTCGCCTTTCTCGTCGATGGCATACACCTCGGGCGCTAAATCGGCGCCCTTAGCCGCGTTCAAACTCCAGATGCGTGTCCATAGGCGTCGGGCTCCGTGATCTCTGGCCAAAGGCGAGGTCCTGACCTGATCGGTGACACCGATGCGGTCCAAGGCATCGAGCAACAGGTTCTGCGCGCCTGTCGTCAGTTTGCTGGCATTCATCGTACTGTAGCTGAGCACCCTGAATCTTCGGGTGGTGGGAAATTCGTGGATCGCGGGAAGGACGTTGATCGATACGGACTTCTCGGCAAATATTCTGTCGGCATCCTCGAGATGCCAAACCATGGCGGGCAGCGTTCCCGTTGTCTGACCCGCTCGCAACAGGAAATACATCGACGACGCGTGCCGGTATGGCGGCTTTTCTGAAAGGGCAACGATTTTGTGATGGATTACGTAGCGGGTGTACGCATTCCCGTTTCGCGTCGTGGTTTCCCGGTCCACCTTTTCGATGATGCTTGCATAGGTGTAGGGCACTGAAGGCTCGAGGAGTTCCACCCCGGCGGGCAGCTCGATCACCACACGCGGCTTGGTCAGCCGCTCGAGCTTCCCGGCAAAATTCAAGGACAGAAGGATCGGCTGATCCCGCAGAAGGTTGATCGTGTTGCCGAATCCCCGCTCAGCGGGAATCAGGGTCGAACGAAAATAGGGATGTTCAGACGTTGGTCTGGCGATGCCGGCATGGGTCACTGCAACGGCGACTTCGGCGCTTGCGCTGAAGGCTTCTCCGGACTCGCCGAGGGCAACACAGCGGAATAGGTGCTGCCCTGTTTTTCGGGCTACAACATTGGCCATTCTCAGCCCCGTCCTCTGCAAATCCGGCTCAGTGATCGCCTGCCACTTTGCCTCCCCGTGCAGTTTCATGTCAACACGAAATCTTTGGGCTCGTGTTCCCAATCCACCACCGTCCCATGCCAATGCGACGATGCCACGGGCTGTGTGTACGATTGCGGCTTCGATCGACGGTTTCCCCTGGCCATCGACCGCTTCTTCATTCAGTTCTCTGAAAGAAAAGGCATCGAACCAGATGCTGCCGGCGGATTCAGCCTTGCGATAGAGATAGATGGACTCCAGGCGACGAGCCTCCACCGGCGGTTCGATGAGAAAGGATTGCTCCTGCCAATAGGGAGGGATGTCACGCAGTTGCCTCCTGACCTTCAGCCGGCGGTCATCGGAATCACGGAAGTAAACGTAAACCATCCCGGCCGTATCGAGGTCGGCCCGGGTTACAAAAGAAAGCTCGAATCTGCGCCCCCGGACATCAATGTTCGGCAAACTCTGTTTGCTGCAAACATACTGTTTCGAAGCAGCCAGGGCGCGGCCACCGTGAAACGCTTCGCTGGCGTCCCGGATTATCTGCTCCGGGCTTGTCCAACCGGGTACGGGATCGGTTTCGCCCTGTTCAAAGCTTGGATTCTCAACCAGGTTGTCGGCCGCTGCCGCAACACAGACAAATACGGCTGATAGAAAAAAACCGGCAATATTACGGTGCACACTCTTCACCCCGGCAACGCCCGGCAACGCCCGGCAATTGCAATTGTGACTGGTCCATGTCCCCATATGCACGAATCTTTTGCGGACCTCTTTAAGGTGTTAACCTAGATTATTCATGCGTTTTCACGTACCGCGATGCCTCCGTGCTCGTGCTATCGACGGGTACAGTACCGCTTTCCCCAGCGGCGTCTTAAAAGCGCGCTTGATAATTCAGTACGGCCACCACCAGGCTGGATCTGCCGTCGCCTCGGTAAAAGCAGCCACATGACCGTCACAGAACAGAAGGTTTGCACGATTGGCGTGCCCCCACCAGATATTAGTCGGCGTAGAACTAAACACACTCGCGAGACTAAAAAAATCACAGTTCAAGGCGGTATGGGTACCATTGAATTGGGCCGCGTTCTCCGGGCCCATACCATATGTGGATGCATGATCGATTAAGAGCGAGGTCTCGGTAGGGTTGACCAGCCGCGTCTCACGAATCCATCGGCCGCCGGCGCCATCGTCAGCGCCAAGTGCCCGATTATACGCATAATTTGTGTCTTCGTTGGAGTTCGGCTGGCTCGCCTTATACCATGTCCACGGATTCCCCGGACATGTGGAAAGCGATTTTTCCATACGATAAGGCGGATCCCACACCAGGCGAGCAAACCAGCTCGGCGGCCAGAATTGAGGAAACCAAGCCTCATTATCGTCCAGGTAAAGGCGTACGTTGAACGAAATCTGCCTCATGTTGCTCGCGCAAAGAGCCTGATGGGCTTTTGCTTTCGCACCTTGCAACGCCGGCAGGAGCATGGACGCGAGAATGGCAATTATTGCGATTACGACCAACAGCTCAATTAAGGTGAAGAAACGTCGTTCCAAAGCGATCTGCTGGCTGTTCATGTGCCTTGTCGCTCTCCATTCCGACATGACAGGAATTATTTTCCTAGTCTGAACAACAACATAACGGGAATCAGAGAGCAAGCAACAGGTGAAAGTTCTTCCACCCGGGCAAAGGGACCGGCGTCCGAAACCCGCGGGCATTGCCCAGTGTGGTTTTTCCAACTGACGGAGGCGCCGATCCGCACGGCGCCCCGCGACAGACCAGCGTGATCGGGATCAGAACCTGGCGAGGGGCGGCCGCGACGGGCGCCCCCTCTTCAGTCTTGCCAACACCCCGACTTGCTCCGGTCGAGGCCGACCGTTGCTCCAGCCTTAATCTGACGTTACAGCTGTGACAGGATCTCAGCGACGCAAGTTTCGATAGTCGTCGACGAGCAGGTACCGTCCAGCAAGCCTTCAATTATCTGCCGGACATCGGCCTCCAACCCCTCCACGCTTGTTGGCGCAACGGCGGTGAATGCCGTGCATACAGCATCGAGTATCTGGGCTGTCGGGCAAGACGTGCTGTCGCAGGCATCGCCTTCGCCGTCACCGTCGCAGTCTTCCTGACCCGGGTTGCTTGCATCGGGGCAGTTGTCGCAGCCATCCGCAAGACCATCGCCGTCGTCATCGTCGCCCAAGTCCGGGCAGAACCCACGCGCGCCTTGGAAGCCGCCCCCGTTTGCACCGGTCAGTACTGCCGCCGGCGTATCGCAGGACAGATACAGGAAACACGGGTCTGCTTCACTCACGGCCAGCTCCGGATCGACACTGATGTCATTGGCGCCAGCGACGACGTCGCCCTCGTAGTTGTTGCTGTTGCCGAAAAGATCGTTGAAGTTCGAGGTCACGGTGGGGTTGCCTGAAGTCTTGATGCCAGAGCTGTTGTTGATAATGATGCTGTCGGTAATTTCAGCCTGACTGGTGCCGCCACGCACCAGGATGCCCGTTGCACCATCGTCAGACACCGTGTTTGCGAAGACCTCCATACCGGAAGAATCCTCAATGTGGATGCCGCCACTGGTCGTCGTGGCCCTTTGGCCGTACACCACGTTCCCGCCAATCACCATATTGTGGGATCTGTACTCAACATAGATTCCGCCATTCCCCAGGTTGTTCCCAACCACGTTATCCGTTACGATGGTGCCCGGGGCCTCGCGGATCGCGATGCCGCCCTTACCGCCGCCTGTGTCATTGTCCAGCACCTCGTTGCCGCTGATGGTGACGGTGCCGACGCCGGAACCTTCAAATACTCGTATGCCGGTCCCCTGGTTGCCGACAACAAGGTTACCAGTTATCTCAGCTCCGGCGACTCTCACATAGATGCCCTCAGTGTCGTTAGCGGAGAACGACGTATTCTTCACTACGTGGCCGCTCGAGTTGTTCAAAAAGAGCGCTTGCACGTTGCCGCGGAATACGCCGTCGGGGGCGCCCGGTGCACTTGGCGTGCCATCGATGGTGAGGTCGTTGTTGGTTGTCCTGATACCGTCCCCGTTGCCGTGAATATCAAAGCTGCCTTTGAGCACCGTGCCCGGCCTGGGATTACTGATGGCAGTGTCAAAAAAGGCGATCTCACAGCGATCAATGGTGACCGTGGGACTGCCGACTGTCCCGGGGCGATCGAGCGCCTTAGACGCACCCGCGCGATCGAAGATGTTCACCAGGTACAGGTAAAGCCCGGAGAAACCGGCCTCGAATACGCTGCCGATGGGACTCTGCACTTCCAGCTTGAGATTCTCGATCCGTATCCCTTCGCTGTTGGCGTTGCCCTTGAACCCCTCGTTGACGTTCACATTGATTGTCGGGCGTGGATCTATGCCGATGATGGTGTTGTGTTTGGCATCACGTAAATTAGCGAAACCATTCAACTCATAGGTGCCCGGTTTGATCTGGAGGATGTTCGGGTCGCCGGCGACGCCATCCGGGAAGTCGGAGATCGCGTCCCAGATCGCAGTTCCACCCGGAAAATCATCCGGGAAAGTCTTGACGATCGCCGCGTCCACGGTTACCGCAATAAATGCCACCACACCAATTACCGCACCCAACGTCGTTGTGACTCCGCGTTTCATTTGAAAATCCTCCTTTTGATTGAGAGTTTGAGTGATCAGACATGATTTCCGCCGATCACGGTTCCCCACCACGCCAGCGCTTATAAACAGGTATAAGAAATTTGCCGGTCAATTGCAAGTTCTCCCAAAAAAATCGCTTTTTCTTGCCTGCCCACCGTCAAGAACGGCGGAACCCCATGCCTGGCAGGTGTTCCGCCGCTTCCGGGCCGCACCGATGTTTTTGCGAAGCCTCGCCGTCCGCTCACGAGCGGGATGGCGGGCCCAGATCCGCTGCCAAGTCGACACACTTGAAAGTGGCCTCAATCTGTCCCTTGAGCACGTGCTCAATTACCTTGACCTGGTCCTTGCGCTGCCACGAATGGCCGGTCGGTCGGTTATTCGGCAATTCTTACGTCTCGGCATGTCCCTCCGTGGGGTTGAAATTCCTTTCCATCCGCACCCCATGGTGGCGCTTTGCTTACCGTGGGCTATGATGTACAACGCCTTGGGCGTCAAGACACCTTTGGTCCCGGCGACGATTGTTGGCAAATCGCCATGACCTCAATTCAGGATACAATGAAGCTTTATTTCGTCAATGGTTATCACGGCGGTACCACACTGATGGACCGCTGGGCCGAGAAAGGCTTCTACCAGGGACCGATCTGGGAGTTCCGCAAGACGGTGCCGCGATGGCTGCGTGATCACGTGTTCCGCCGCCTCGATTCGTTTCCGAATTACAAAGTCGTTTTCGAGATCGAGGCGGTCACCTTCGAATACTGGCGCCGGTACGATCCCGAGCTGCTGCGTGAGATTGCCGAGCGCATTGAACGCGGGCAGATCGAAATCGCGGACGGCACGTACTCACAGCCTTACGCCCATGTCCTCGGGCATGAATCGATCGTGCGTCAATTCCTCTATGGCCAGGAGATTCTCGAACGGCTTGTGGGATGCAAATCCGTGACCCACTTCAAGCAGGAGCACATGTTCGTCCCGAACATGCCGGGCCTGTTGTCGGCCGCAGGATACACTGGTGTGGTGCTTCGCGCCCATATCAATCACTTCGGTCGCTGCCCGGCGATCGACGACGAATGTATCCTGTGGCGCGGCGCCGACGGCAAGGCCATCCCCGCCATACCGAACTACTTTGAAGACTTGAATCCGTATGGGATAAACGACGCCACAGTCAGGCAGTGTGAA
>CEWR01041569.1_pt1 | contig 19677 bp, 9 predicted proteins | sample 356321 | NCBI WGS metagenome assembly CEWR01 (sample SAMEA2621551, study PRJEB7988) | marine metagenome | biome: marine biome (ENVO:00000447); feature: mesopelagic zone (ENVO:00000213); material: "saline water (ENVO:00002010), including plankton (ENVO:xxxxxxxx)" | depth 790 m
ATCTATATGCTGGAAGCAGGTACATTCCATTCGGTAAAAAAAATGTTGTTGATGAAATAGGCTCATAATTTCAAATGGAAAATATTTTAGAACAAAAGAAGAAAAATATCTTCGAATAATAATGTAAACCTGGAGGAGCCGATGTGCTCCTCTTTAATTTTGATATGAAAAAATAAGATGAAATTGATTCTGAGAAGAATATTGATAGCTGGATTAGGAATGGTTTTGTCAAGTCTTGTTGCCGAAGAAAGAATGGTAGTCAGATTTGTTGATCCGGATAAAACTATATTAACTGAATTTAACGAAACCGATTACGATATTGCTGCCTTCAAACCTGGGGAATTTCTGGATTTAGTGGTTTCAAAATCTCAATATGGGGAATTATTAACACGAGGCTTCCATATTACTATTACACAAACTGAAGAACAGTTAAAGGAAAATTTTGGGGAGGTACGAGATTTATATGGATACCGGAATTATGATGAACTTCTGGAAGACCTTCAGGAAATAGAATCACAATATCCAGATATATGTAAACTCTATGATATCGGGAATACCCGTGGCAAAGAGTATTCCATGGCTGGTAATTCATATTATAATGATTATAGTCATGAAATTTGGGCAATGAAAGTTTCTGATAATGTGGAAGAGGAAGAGGATGAGCCTTCCGTGTTTTATATGGCGGAACATCATGCTCGGGAGCCAATTAGCCTTGAAGTGAATATGTATGTTTTGAATCACATAATCTCTAATTATGGAAGTGATCCAACAATTACTGATGAGGTTAATAATAAACAAATCTGGTTTATGCCGTTGGTGAATCCAAATGGTCATAAAATTGTCACTGATGAAGTTGATCTCTGGTGGAGAAAAAATATCAGGGACAACAATGAAAATGGATCAATAAATTTTGGAGGTGGGGATGGAGTAGATCCGAACAGGAATTATGCCTGGAATTGGGGAGGTGAAGGCTCATCAGGTAATACAAATAGTGAAACCTACCGTGGACCATCAGCATTCTCAGAACCTGAAATTCAGGCCATGAGAGATATTTTAGGAAGTCATCATTTTGTTACTGGAATCACCTACCACAGTTACAGTGAGTTAGTGCTGTTCCCCTTTGGATACGCTAACAATATCCAGGCACCTGATCATGATGCACTTGAGGAATTAGCCAACGAAATGGCCTTTGCTATTCCTGCGGCCGGGGGTGGATATTATGATCCAATGCCATCCTACGAACTCTATCCTGCCAGCGGAACCACTGATGATTATGCATACGGCGAACATGGCGTCTTTTCATTTACAATTGAATTGGGAACGGAATTTATTCCGCCTGCCAGCCAGATTGAGGGAATTTGTGAGAACAACCTTGAAGCAGCCCTCATACTGTTAACGCGTGTTAATAAGAAGGCATTGACGGGGCATATTACCGATGCTGAAAGCGGTGATCCTGTAGTTGCCGAAATTTATATAGATGGTATCGATAATACAGGCGAATTCAGAAAACCTTATGAAAGTGATCTTATCTTTGGAAGATATTACCGTCTTCTTCAGATGGGATCATATGATGTGACTTTTTCTGCAGTGGGCTATGAATCAACAACAATAAATAATGTAGGCATATCACCGTTACAACAAACGGTTTTAGATGTAGAGCTTGAACCGATTCTCATGATTCCTGTTACTGGCCGGGTTACGGATGGATACACCGGAGCTCCCATTGCCCAAGCTCATTTAACTTTGAGCAGTGATCCAGATAACCTGGTTTATTCTGATAATAGTGGTTATTTTTCTTTTCCTGCTGTTTATGAAGGCACGTATATAGTTTATGCTGAAGCGGAAAATTATTCTGCAGCTGATATACCAGTTACCATTACAGTCGATGATTATTTTATTGAATTGGAGATGTACACGTTCTATACAGAATCGTTTGAATCGAACGAATTTTCTGATGAATGGAATTCTAATGGCAATGCACAATGGGATTTCGATACGGAATCCGTTTACAATGGTATGTATTCTGTCCGGTCCGGTGAAATCAGTCATGATCAATCGTCAAGCTTGAATTTGAATTTAAATGTAACTGGATATGGTCAGATTGGATTCCACTATCGGGTTGCATCTGAGTACAGTACTTCCGGAAATTATTTTTATGATGGTTTGGTTTTTTCTATTAACGGAACAGAAATGGGGCAATATCAGCCTACAGAAGATGGCGGCACACCATGGACTTATGCTTCATTTTCAGTATCTCCTGGTGAACATGTTTTTGTTTGGAGTTATATAAAAGACGGAGGGGATGGTTCTACATACATGGATGAAGATTGCGCTTGGATCGATGTTGTGGAATTTCCACCAACCGGAGATTCAGAGCCACCTGTAGATAACGTAGAATTCATGGTTAATTCAGGCTGGAACATGGTTGGACTTCCCTTGAACGTAGAAATTCCAAGCTATGAGAATTTATTTCCGAATTCAGTGACCAATACTCTCTTTTCATTTAATGGCCAGTATGTATCTGAAGAAAACCTTGTCCCCGGAATTGGTTACTGGATACGAATCACTGATGAAGGAAACGTCTCAATATCTGGACAAGCAATCAATGAGTTATCAATCTCTCTCATGGAAGGCTGGAACCTGATTGCGGGAATTTCCACACCCGTAAATGTTCAAAATTTTATTGATCCTGATGGACTGGTCATCCCTGGTACAGTCTATGGTTTTGAAGATGGATACACTGAGACAGAGTCCATGGATCCCGGTTATGCATACTGGCTGAGAAGTTCCGGGGAGGGTGAGATAACCTTATCTGCTTCAACTACGACAAGCAGAATTAGATCCTTAGAAGCATCTGAACACTTGAACGCATTAGTATTCAATAATACCACCTTGTATTTTGGTGAAGGTGTTCCTAAAGAAAATATATTGAACTATAGTCTGCCCCCGAAACCACCAGCAGGAGCGAATGATATTCGTTTTTCCGGTGACACCAAACTGTGTTTATCGGACGAATGTGTACTTGAAGTAATGAATAGTAGCAAATCACTCACTTTTGAATTTGAAATAAAAGATGGCAAATATTGGGAGTTAGTCCCTGTCATTGAAAATGGAGCGGAGTGGAGTGGGGCAATCTCATTATCTGATCAAGGACAGTTAACTTTAGATTCAGGTAGGGATGAAAAGTGGATATTGAGAAAGTCCGCACTAACCGTTCCAGAAATATTCGCTTTACACCCAGTTTATCCGAATCCATTTAATCCGACCACCACGTTACGATTTGCCGTAGGAATAACGCATGCGTCATCCCTACTGCAGGTTTTTGATATAACCGGGCGGTTGGTGGAAACCCTTATAGATGAACACCTGAGACCAGGAAGCCATTCTGTTCAATGGAATGCTTCCAGATTTTCCAGCGGGGTGTATTTTGTTCATCTAGAGTCAGAATCTTTTTCCCAATCACAAAAGGTCATTTTATTGAAATAGGAAAGACAAAATATTTTGCGAAACATCTTTCAGATTAAAAAAGTATCAATTGGCAGACTTTCTTTAACACTTTTATTTTTCGTATACCTCACTCCGGTGTACTCCATCACCGGTTATCTTCGTGAAGCGGAAACATCGTTTTGTATGGATGCCTGTGGCATTTATTATCTTGAGGACGAATCCGGTGAATTTATTTCCCGGATTACACATTTGAATGATTTGGAAATGCTGGAGCCTTATGTTGATAGGTTTGTAGAAATTGAAGGGGAAGAGGTTACCTGCGTTACGTGTGAGGCAATTGATGTCTCTTCTATAATGATATCTGATGAGTGTGAATTTCCGGTAGAGTGTTTCGCTGATCCCTGTGAAGTAGGGGAGTGTCCTGCCTACCCGGAAGCGGAATGTGTAGCAAATTACTGCGATGGGTGCTGGGCTGATTTTTATATTAATGGTGAATTACTGGATTGCTCTTCAAATCTTGAGTGTATTGATCTGACTGGGATTGATTTTGGTGTATGTGATATGGCTTTAGGAATTGGCTGGAGTGAGGAAGAATGTCAATATCTTTCTGGGTGCGACTGGGTTGTTGATGGTGTGGATTATTCCGATGCATTCTTTGCTACCATGGAGGAGTGCTATGCTGCCTGCTCTGCAACACCACCGCAAGAAAGTGTCTCTATTGACTATCTTTCAGGCTGGAACCTCGTGGGCCTGCCTCTTGATGTGGAAGATGCATCATATAGCACCTTATTTCCTGAATCAATTGAAGGGACGCTTTACTTTTTTGATAATGGCTATATAGCTCAATCATATCTTATTTATGGTGAAGGATACTGGTTACGGTTTCCCAATGCTGGAATTAGTATCATTACCGGCTTCCCAATCAGTGAACTTACAATTAGCCTGAATGAAGGATGGAATCTGATCTCTGGTATTTCAGAATCAATTGCTATTGGAGATATTTCTGACCCATCCACCATAATAGTTGGTGGCACTATCTATGGATTTGGGAATGATGGTTATTCTCAAGTAAATACATTGGAACCCGGGGGGGGATATTGGGTACGTGCAAACAACCCAGGAAATATAATTTTAACGAGTAACTGATGCCCGGTTTTCATTCGCCAAAAAGATTGTGGAGATTATGGAGAAATTCAGATTATGAGTAACAGGGATAAGTTAGACGTTTCATATATAATTAAAAATGATGATATCTGGCAATTAATTAATCCGAATTTAGGACAGGAGTGGTTAGTAGATGGTACAGGGTCCATATATGACCTTTAAATGGTGGAGATATGGTGCTTCTGAAAGAGACATTAGTGACCATTTCAGTCTTCAGCATTGCAGGGCAGAAGGTAAAAACATTACTTTCTGAAGATACCAAAGCAGGAAAACATTAAGTTATCTGGGGTGGAACCAACTAAATGGGTGGGAATGTTTCGTCAGATATGTATTTATTTAGTATTGATACAGACAATTTGGCATCGATGCAATAAATGTCATTATTAAGAAAGTTTTGTTTAAATTAGGAAAATTTATTCTTTAAACAATAATAATCGAAATGAGAAAGAGAAAAAGAGAAACACTATGAACAGAGTGAGTTGTTTGCTTTTAGTTGCCATTCATTTTTTGCTGGCGAACGATATTCAAAATGTACAGACACCGATTACCCCTCAATTATTTGAGGAATTATCCCGGACAAGTCCGGAGTCTTTTATCAAGATTAATATTGTGATGAAAGAACAAATTAATTCAGATATTTTGTACTCGAATGTGCAGAGTTTATCAAAAGCAAATCGGCGTCAATTTGTTATAAACGAACTTAAATATTTTGCTCAAAATACTCAGAGTGATATATTAAATCAGCTTTCTGTCCTGGAAAATACAGCAGAGGTCAAAGATGTAACTTCCTTATGGATTACTAATGTAATTAATTGTTACGCCACTCCTGAGGCAATTAAAACACTTTCAAGTAGATCCGATGTCACTCGAATTGATCATGATGAATATCGAAAAATGATAATCGATTCTCCGAATGATGTTATTGTTCTTTCAGATTCCGTTCAGGATCGTGAAATAACCTGGAATGTTTCAATTGTAAACGCAGACGATGTTTGGGCGTTGGGATATACCGGTGAGGGGGCGTTGGTTGCAGTAATTGACACCGGTGTGAACTACGATCATGTGGATTTACAGGATCACATGTGGGGTGGATTATTTTATCCTAATCATGGGTATGATTTCGCTAATAATGATGACAATCCCATGGATGATCATGGTCATGGAACACATTGCGCCGGAACAGTTGCCGGAGATGGAACAGCAGGGTCTCAAACCGGAATGGCTCCTGATGCGCGAATTATGGCTTTAAAGGTACTTGATTCAGGAGGCAGTGGGTATGAGTCCGACTGTTGGGAAGCTGTTGAATTCAGTGTTGCACATAATGTAGATGTTATGAGTTTCTCCTTAGGATGGCTACATGCTTGGGGGCCGGATCGATCCAGTTGGAGGAATGCAATGAATAATGCTTTGTTTGCTGGTGTTATAGCCTCAATTGCAGCAGGGAATGAAGGTGGAGACCAAGGTTCATATCCAATTCCAGATAACGTCCGTACTCCAGGAGATATCCCACCGCCATGGCTCCATCCTGATCAAACTCTGACCGGGGGAACTTCTTCGGTAGTTTGTATTGGCGCAACCAATAGCAGCGATAATATTGCTTCTTTCTCCAGTCGCGGTCCTGTCACATGGGAAGACATCAGTCCATTTAATGATTATGCTTATAGTCCCGGCATTGGATTGATTCGTCCAGATATTTCTGCTCCAGGGGAAAATATTAAATCACTGGCTCATTACAGCAATACGGGCTATGAAAGTGGATGGTCGGGAACCTCCATGGCAACTCCCTGTGTAGCTGGTGTTATTGCTTTGATGCTTTCCAAGGATAATTCGTTGACTCCCGAGCAAATAAGTCAGACTCTGGAGGAAACTGCTCTGCATTTAGGGAGTGCAGGAAAAAATAACACGTATGGTTCCGGAAGAATTGATGCCCTGGAAGCAGTGAATGCAATATTTACAGAACCAATACCGCCTTATCCTCCCTACAGTCCTAACCCAGCTGATGGTCAGGGATTTGTCAATGTAGGATCGGATCTTTCCTGGTCGAATGGCGGTGGAGCCACATCATATTTGATATTTATGGGTACGGATAATCCTCCAACCAATATTCTGAATGGTGATTTATCAAGCTCAAGTACCTATATGTTGAATGGCTTAGACTTTTCCACCCATTATTTTTGGAATATAATTGCCATAAATGATTATGGAGAAACAGTAGGACCCATCTGGGATTTCACTACTGTAGGCCCACCGGATGAAGATTTTGAATCCGCTGATTTCAGTCAGAATGATTGGGCATTCAGTGGGAATTCTGATTGGATTATTGACAGCAGCAATCCTTATAACGGTACTTATTCTGCCCAATCTGGTGATATCGATCATAGTGAAACTTCTCAGTTGATTATTACTTTAGATGTTATATATGATGGAGATATTGAATTCAGTTTTAGAGTGGCATCTGAATACAGCCCAACCGGGACCAATTTTTACGATGGGCTTGTATTTTATATTGACAATCAGCAAATGGGGCAATATCAGCCTACAGAAGATGGTGGAACTCCATGGGTTTTTGCCAGTTTTCCAGTGAATGTTGGGTCCCATACATTTAAGTGGTCTTTTGAAAAGGATGGGGGTCCTGGGTCAACTGATATGGAAGAGGATTGTGCCTGGCTGGACGATATTACCTTTCCTCCCACAGAAGAGCCATCCAGTGATATTACTGTAGAATATTTTTCTGATTGGAATATGGTAGGTTTGCCAATGGAAGTGAGTGATGCAGATTTTGAATCACTTTTTCCTGATGCTATTGAAAATACATTATTTTCCTTTGGGGCGAATGGATATAATCAGGAGACAGAATTAACTATGGGTCCAGGATACTGGTTGAGATTTTCAAATGAAAATATGACCATTATTAGTGGTTCCTATGTTGAAAGTTTAACAATCTCATTACAGGAAAACTGGAATTTGATTTCTGGTATCTCTGCGGATTTTGCCTTGGATAATATCCTAGACCCGGATAATTTGATTATTCCCCTTACATCGTTTGGATTTGGAATAAATGGATATTTCATTGTTGAGACATTAGTACCAGGGTATGGCTACTGGATTCGATCCTATGGTATGGGTGAAATTACCCTTTCGGGTTCAGCAAGAGAGAAATCACGGCAGATAATTGAGAATCGTGTCAGTGAAGCTAATGTTATCGCATTTAATGGATTTCCTCTTTATTTCGGGGTAGATATACCTGAGAGTGAAATATTGAGTTATAGTTTACCGCCGAAGCCTCCTTCAGGAGTGTTTGACGTTAGATTTACTGGTGGGTGGAGAGTTGTTGAAAATGAAGGTGAGATTGAATTTATAAATCCGGATAAATCATTGAATATTTCCTATCAAATTAATAAAAATGAAAATTGGATATTGACTTCAGAGACAGGAACTCAGCATGTGCTACATGGTATAGGAGGGATTGAGCTGACGGATAATTCCGGGATTTTGTTTCTTGAGAAATATTTTCTAACACCAACACATTATTCCTTATCGCAAAACTATCCCAATCCGTTTAATCCTGTGACAACCATCACCTACGAATTGCCTCAGGAATCGTATATTTCGCTCGAGGTGTATAATATGAAAGGTCAACAAGTAACCAGTTTAGCTTCCAAAGGTCAGAAAGCAGGGAAGTATACGGTGCAATGGGATGGCACTGATCTGTATGGCAATAAAGTATCCAGTGGTATATACCTTTACAAATTGGAAACTTCTGATTTTACAAATATCAGAAAAATGGTCCTCATGAAATAAAGTAAGTGAATCATGTTGTTAAAACGTTTTATTTTTGAAAGTAGGGTATTTCTTTACAAATGAATAAAAAAACTATGAAAAAAATCATTACTGCATTATTTTGCGTAACCTTTCTCATCGGTTCAACCTGGCAGGGTATTACCTCAGATACTCCAACCAAGACCCAGTTAAAACTGATATATTCAAATCTTGAAACCAGTAGAATCGAGTTTTTAATCGATGGATTTCATCTCAATCCTGTCAAAACCCCTAAGGGGGATATGTATTTGGTTAAATTGGATGATGGTGCCTCCCTGCTGTTGGAAGGTGCGCCTGACATCCATAAATATGCAAGATCCATCATTATTCCGGATCAGGCTAAAATGGAAGTTGAAGTTTTGTCTTCTGAATTTGTGGAATATAAAGACGTTCATATTGCTCCTTCAAAGGGAAATCTCTCCCGTTTAATTGATCCTAAAGATGTTTCCTACACATTCGGGGATGTTTATCAAAATAATGAGTATTTCCCTGGGGAAATTGTTGGTTTAGAAAATCCTTATGTTCTTAGAGATCTTCGGGGCCAAACAGTTGTTTTCAATCCCATTCAGTATAATCCTGTACAGAAAATATTAAGAGTTTACCATCGCATTCTTGTTGAAGTCTCAGCTGCTGAAAAGGATAATATCAACATTTTTGAAAGGTCGAATGAAGAAGTCAAATATTCCCGTGAATTCCTGAATATTTACCAGAATCATTTCCTCAATTTTGATGAGGACTCCAGGTTTACTTATTTGATTGATCATGGAAATATGCTTGTGATCAGCTATGCTTCTTTTATGGATGAAATGCAGCCGCTGGTAGATTGGAAAAACAAGAAGGGGATTCCAACAGAAATGGTCGATGTGAGCGATATAGGATCAAATTCCAATTCAATCCAGAATTTTGTTTCAGATTATTATAATGATAATGGATTAACATTTTTACTCCTTGTGGGGGATATTGCACAGATTCCGTCCCCTTCAGTGGGTGGTAGCGCCTCTGATCCTACCTATGGCTTTATTTTAGGGAATGATTCCTATGCGGAAGTCATTGTTGGAAGATTTTCCGGAAGCAATTCTGCCCAAATATCTACCCAGGTAGAACGAAGCATTGAATATGAACGATATCCTCAATCAGGATTTACAGAATGGTATGATGATGCCTTGGGAATCGCTTCCAACCAGGGGCCTGGCTTTGGCGGATATGATGATGATGAGTTCAACGATTTCTTGTGGGAAACGGTTCTCTCACTATTCACTTATGACAGTTACCAAGGCATTTATGATCCCAGTGGAACTGACCAGCAGGGTATTACAGCCATTAACAACGGGGTAAGCTTAATCAATTATACGGGACATGGATCAATATCAAGTTGGGGAAATGGTGCTTCTCTTAATACTTCCCAAATAAATTCACTTGAAAATGACAATTTATTGCCGTTTGTCATAACAGTAGGATGTAATGTTGGTGAGTTTCAAAGTACTAATGAATGTTTTTCCGAAGCCTGGCAAAGGGCAACACATAATGGAGAACCAACCGGGTCTATCGGTCATTATGGTTCTACCATAAGCCAGAGTTGGGAACCGCCTATGCATGGGCAATATGGAATGAATCTCATATTAACTGAGAGCTATAATGAAAATTTAACCAGAACCATTGGCGGTATTGCAACCAATGGATGTTTGTATATGAATGATGCCCAGGGATCACAGGGTATTCATGAAACCCTATATTGGACCATGTTTGGAGATCCATCAGTACCGATTAGGACTGCACCTCCCACAATTATCAATGCGGAATTCGAGGATATAATTATTTTGGGTGCTAATACGTTTTCAGCCTACACTGGAACGGAAGGTGATTTGGTTGCCCTTTCACTCAGTGGTGAACTGCTTGCTTACGGTTATACCGATGAATCAGGCACAGCCACTTTGGAGCTTGGCGATGCAGGCGATGTACCAGGGGAACTTGATCTGGTGATCACTGGTTTTAACTATCTCCCATATGAATCAACTGTTATGGTTTTATCACCGGATGGTCCCTATCTGGTCATCGATAATGTTTCTGTAAATTCTGGTTTAGATGAAATAATTGAATTTGGTGAATCGGTGGAGCTGACTCTCGCTCTTGAAAATGTGGGGAATGATGATGCTTCGGATGTTACGGTTACCATTACTTCTAGTGATTCCTATATATCCATTACAAACGGCCTTGGAACCATCACTTATATTGGCCCGAATGAAACCGTGGTTGTGAGCGGACTGTCCTTTGATGTATCGACTGATGTTCCTGATGATCATAGTTTTGATTTATCATGTGTTATAAATGCTGGCAGTGAAACCTGGGAATCTATAATTTCCCTGATTGCGTACGCTCCGATGGTTTCAGTTGGTACAGTGGCTGTTGATGATGAAAATGGTCAACTTGACCCGGGTGATACTGCAGACCTGATTGTTACACTGGTTAACGACGGTGGTGCTGCTATAAACAATGTAGCGGCTATTCTTAATTATCCTAATGATGATGGTTTGATCATCGTTAATGATGGAACTGATGAGCTATCGGTTATACCGGCTAATTCCAATGGTACGATTACTTTTAATGTAACAGTTGCTGATTGGGCAAACATTGGTCTAGTAGCAGATTTTATAATAGAGATCAGCGCTGATAATAACTATTCTGTTTCTGACCAGGTTTCTCTCACGATTGGACTTTGTCTGGAGGATTTTGAATCTGGGGATTTTGTCCAATATTCCTGGGAGTTTAATGGGAATGCGCAGTGGACGATTTCTGAAGATGCGTACGAAGGCAATTATGCTGCAAAATCTGGTGCCATTTCACATAACCAGACTTCCGTGATGTCAGTCACTTTGGATGTCTTTGCCAGTGATGAGATATCTTTTTACTACAAAGTTTCATCAGAGAATAACTATGATTATTTAAAGTTTTACATTGACGGAACGCAGCAAGGGGAATGGGCTGGTGATGTGGATTGGTCACAAACCTCTTTCTATGTAAACGCTGGAAGTCGGACTTTTACTTGGGAGTATGACAAAGATGGATCAGTCTCAAATGGCAGTGATTGTGCTTGGGTTGATTATATTATTTTCCCTCCATCCAATCTGCCAACACCACCCCAAATGGATGTTAATCCCATTTCATTTGATGTGTCTGTTCCTATAGATCAAACGTTAACGGAAATATTATCCATATTAAATGTTGGAGGAGGTTCGGTTGATTATAGCATAAACCTTGTTGAAACCACTTCAGGAAGAAATAACCCTGATGATGGAAGCATCAATATGGAAGAACAATTAGCTCTTGAAACTGACCAAGATATAGAGAAAAAGAGAAGAATCGCTGCTGGATTGGAGATAGAAGCAGCCGAAGTTACTTCTATGATTCATCCTGATTATGCCCCCGATTTGAGGGCTACTGATGTCACAATTGTATGTGACGGGGGAAACTATCAATATGAAGTTTCATGGAGTATAGTTGCTCCCAATGGAGATGAGGTTGCTTCTGGCGGTGCGCCATTTAATGGAGATGCTTCTTTGGATAGTGGAGTATATACAGTCTATGCAGAAGATTCGTTTGATGATGGTTGGAACGGTAATTATCTCACTGTGACTGGCACAGATGGAACTGAATATTTATTTTACACTCTTGCGAACGGTTCAGAGGGAACTACAACCTTTGAAATTAATACTCCTGACCCCATTTCATGGATAAGTCTGAGTCAAAGTAATGGAAGTATATTAGGCGGGGATACCGATGAAATTGAGATTACATTTGATACAGCTGATCTGGAAGAGGGTTCAATGTACACTTGTGATATTGACATTAATTCCAATATTGGACTGATTACAGTACCGGTAACCCTCACAGTTGGAGCATTGAACATTACAATGAATGTTGACAATCTTTATGATTGGAATATAGTTGGTTTACCACTCATTGTTGAGAATGCCGCCTGCCAGGCAGTTTTCCCTGGTTCTATAGAAAATACGCTCTATTCCTTTGATGAAAATGGTTATGGACTCAATTCAGAGCTGTCCATCGGCAATGGTTACTGGCTTCGGTTTTGGGAAGCGGGCACATCAGCGATCTATGGAGAAGTTTTAGCATCGGTTACAATTTCTCTTAATGAGGGGTGGAATATGATCTCAGGATGCTCGTTGCCTAATGGAGGCTGGATTGATCCGTTGGATATTGTAATACCAAATACACTCTATGGATTCGGAGAGAATGGCTATTTTAACTCACCGTCATTTGAGCCAGGCTATGGCTACTGGATACGGGCCAATGCCGCCGGTGAAATTATTGTGTCCGGGCCTGATGGTAATGCTAAGGTTGTTGTTGGCAATGCCATGAAAGATGCAAACCAAATCACGATCAATGGTACAATTCTTTATTTCGGGATTGATATTCCGGAAGAGAAGCAGCTGAGTTACAGTCTGCCTCCAAAACCACCGGTGGGAGCAGCTGATGTTAGATTTGAAAATAATATGAAATATGCTGAAGAGGGTGGACTTGTTGAAGTGATGAGTAACCGCGAGAGTCTTCAGATTGATTACCAGATAAATGTTGATGCCGGGGAGAAAATGCAATGGGTTTTGGTTGACCAGAGTACGGGTCAGGAATATGAGCTGAAGGACATCGGACATATCGAACTTGACGGAACTGCTGATTCCTTTATGCTGAAGAGGGCAGCTGAACTTCCGAAAACATTTGTGTTGTCACAGAACTATCCCAATCCATTCAATCCAGTCACGACTATTAATTACGAATTGCCGGAAGTATCATTTGTAATAATCAGGGTGTATAATCTTGTGGGACAGCAGGTAACTGACATCGTGTCAAAGGTAAAACCAGCGGGATATCACCAGGTAATGTGGGATGGTAAAGATCAATTCGGTGAACCGATGGCAAGCGGAATCTATATCTATTCAATAACCGCTAAGAATTTCCATGCCTTCAAAAAAATGGTTCTGATGAAATAGAATTCTCAAGTGAGAAGAAAGAGGGCACAGGTTAAAACCTGTGCCCTCCTGATTTTAGGTTAAACCGGATAAAACCATGAGAAAGTTTCTTTCCTTAATAGGGCTTTTTACTATGACCGGGTTGTTGTATGCCGGCAACCAGGGCAGTGATTTGCAAATAAAGACCGATGAATGGTTTCAGAATCATCCGGATTCTTATCCTCACTGGTTGACACCTGAAGAAGAACAGAGAAAAGATGAAATCGGACGTGACTTTTATCCAACCGATCCGCCAATCGGTCCGGTCCGTAACATTGCAGAGTTTGAGCCCATGGAAAGTGTTTTAGTCCGTTATCCCTTTGGAATTTCTTATTCTGTAATCGCAGAGATGTCAGAAGACATAATGGTAACAACCATTGTAAGCGGTCAAAGTCAGGAAAACACAGTCACAAATTATTATAGTTCAAATGGTGTAAACTTGGATAATTGCATTTTTTTACATGCTCCAACTGAATCATATTGGAGTAGAGATTATGGCCCCTGGTATGTTGTGAATGGAAATAATGAAGTAGGAATTGTAAATTTTATCTACAATCGACCCAGGCCAAATGATAACGAGATTCCAATTGAGATGGCAGAATTTTTAGACATAGAACTTTATGGTATGAATTTAATCACAGCAGGTGGTAATTATATGACGGATGGTATGGGTATTTCGGCAGCTTCCGAACTGGTCTGGGAAGAAAACTCGTCTCAAAGTCACGCGGCAATCGCACAACTGCTAGAAGATTTTACAGGTGTAACTAATTTCCATGTTATCCCAGATCCGAACAACACATATATCGACCATATTGATTGCTGGGGAAAATTTCTGGATGTTGATAAGGTTTTGGTTCGTTCCGTTCCTACAAGTCATAACCAATATGACGAAATCGAAGCTACAGCGGATTATTTTTTAAATCAAATATCATCCTATGGAACACCGTATGAAGTATATCGTGTGTATACCCCACAAAATCAACCTTATACAAATTCTCTAATTTTGAATGATAAGGTGTTTGTTCCTATTACAGGATCCTCTTGGGATGACGATGCTTTAGCATCTTATGAAGAAGCTATGCCCGGGTATGAAGTTTTGGGATTCACAGGTAGCTGGGAATCCACAGATGCATTGCACTGCCGTGCAAAAGGAGTTGCAGACCGGGGTATGCTTTACATTCGGCATATTCCTCTTTCAGGAGAAATTCCGTCCAGTAATGGCGATTTTGAAATTACAGCTACTGTCATTCCCTATAGCGGTGCATCAGTAAATAATAATTCTCCAACTGTATTTTATCGTGTTGATGGTGGTGGTTATCAATCAACAGTAATGGAATCAATTGTTGGTAATGAATTTTCGGGATATATACCAGCTTTGCCATTTGGCGGTGAAGTGGCTTACTATATACACGCAGCTGATGCCTCTGGTCGAAGTGCGGATCATCCGTTCATAGGAGCCCCGGATCCTCACATTTTTCAAGTTATCAGTACCCAGGTGGAAATGGATTTACCGCACCTGGAAAGTTGGAATTTAGTTGGATTGCCTCTTGTAGTTACTGATCCAGGTTATTTGAATCTATTTCCAACAGCGACTGAAAATTCATGTTTTTCTTACAACGAAAATGGATATTTGGCTGAAACATCTCTATCGGAAGGGAATGGATATTGGCTTCATTTTGAAGAAACAGGAAGTCATTCCATTGTGGGAGAAGTAATCAGTGAGATCTCAATAAATATGAATAATGGATGGAATCTTATTGCCGGAATCAGCTATAATGTAAATTCATATGAAATCCAGGATCCTGGGAATATTATTATTCCAAATACCTTATTTGAGTTTCAAGGAGCTTCTGGTTATGCCTATGCTGAATCTCTGGCACCTGGAAAAGGATATTGGGTACGAACTTCTAATTCTGGTGTTATTATCATCACGTATTCAAACAATACTCAAATTGGAAAAAATTAAAGTGAGCATCTTGTTATAACAGGAATGTATCTTTACCCTGTTAAATCTGTAGGGTTTTATTCTATTGGAAAGATAATTTATCTGCAATAGGATCTGATTTATCCTACTAAAGTTGTCAATAGGGCGATTGATGAAATTGAAAAATATCATAAAATTATCACTATTTGTACTGACGTATGCATATTCAATAAGCCTGTATGATGTTTATGTGCAATCAGGACCTGCCAATGGTTACGACAGGTACATAGAGTTAGATCCGAATTTTATTTATACAGGAGGAATCGGCTCAGGTGAGGAATCTATCTATATTCAAGGGAATGGTGCTGTGATTGATTTATTGGAGGGCACTGGCATATGGATTGCCGGTGATATCAACAACAATATCACGGGATCCCTTGATATTGATCATTGTACAATCACAAATGGCGGTTCATACGGAATCAATCTTTCCGGATATTCAACCAATTCTATTACCAATTGTAATTTGATTGATGTTTATTGGGGCATCCAAGTCAACGACAATATACATGTTACAATAAAGAATTGTAATTTTATTGATAATGTGTATGGTTTAGCAATTATTGGAGAAGATACTGATGTCAATCTTTCTTACTGTAATGCATGGAGCAACGATTATAATTATATGCTCAATTGTATTGGGTGAGGGAATATATGGGCAGAGTGTCTGCCTGAGCCAAGCACAGGAAATATCTTCGAGGACCCTCAATTCTTAAATCCCAATGAGTATCAGTTCTCCTATGATCCTGCATCTCCCTGCATCGATATTGGTGATCCTGAATATGAAGACCCTGATGGAACCAGGATCGATATTGGAGCAAATTATTTCAATCAGTCTGAAGAAATAATATCACTGGGAATTGATTGTTTTTCTGGATGGAATATGATTGGGCTACCGGTTCAAGTGGATAATAGCGGGTATCTAATACTTTTTGATAACGCAGTTGAAAACACATTATTTTCTTTTGGAGAAAACGGCAGTTATATACAGGAAGAAATGCTTACACCAGGGAATGGATATTGGCTCAGGATGACGGATGAATATGTTCAGGAATTTTCAGGCGAGCAAATTTTTGAAGTGATTGTTAATCTTGTTGAAGGTTGGAACTTGATTTCAGGTATTTCATATCCAATTAATGTGGATGCAGTAATTGATCCGAATGGACTTCTCATTCCCAATACAATCTATGAATATTTTGGGGGAGGTTATGTCACTGTGTCTTCAATTGGACCTGGTAAAGGGTACTGGGCGAGATCTTTAGGAAATGGAACTATTTCTATTATTTTTGAAAGATAATTTAATATGAACCTTTATTTCTGTGTTTAGTCTTTATATTAAGGAATAAACCAATGCGTTAAATATTGGTTTGACAATTATGAATAGGAAAAGCATTCCCATCACAGGGGCAGAAGAATTTTTTTTCTGCCCTTTCTTTTATAGAATAAATTATTTCTCAAATTACTTGGTAATTTTATGGATAATCAATTAGTAATGATCAAGCATGTGTCGATTGTATTAGTATTAGTGACCGTAACATCTTTTGTATATCCGGATGAATTTGATATTCCAGACGGTTATTATGAGCCATCAGAAGGATTATACGGTATTGAATTAAAAACTGCTCTCTATGAAATTATTAATGATCATGACAGCCAGAGTAATAGTTCACTTTGGACTCATTTTCAATCTACAGATATAAAGACAAATAGCAAGGTGTGGGACATATATTCCGATATTCCCGATGGAACACCGCCCTATGAGTTTACATTTGTTACTGATCAATGTGGAAATTACAGCCAGGAGGGAGACTGCTATAACAGAGAGCACTCCTGGCCTTCTAGTTGGTATAATGATAATTACCCTATGAAAACCGATCTTTTTCATGTATACCCAACGGATGGTTATGTAAATAATCGTAGAGCTAATTATCCTTTTGGAGAGGTTGGTACATCAACCTGGGTATCAGAGAACGGCAGTAAAGTTGGAAGCTGCTCGTATCCGGATTGTGAAGGAACAGTTTTTGAACCAATTGATGAATACAAGGGTGATTTTGCACGAACGTATTTTTATATGTCCACCCGGTATTTGGGTGAAGATTCCGGGTGGGATGCAAATCAGATGGTTGATGGTGCTGAATTGAAACCATTGGCAGTAAATCTTTTGATGGATTGGCATGAAAGTGATCCCGTGAGTGAGAAAGAACTGGATAGGAATGAAGCTGTTTATGAAATCCAGGGAAATAGGAATCCATATATTGATCATCCGGAATACGTAGATAGAGTTTGGAGAGCAGCAACAATAAATGTGATTTCTCTTGAAAATTGGAACATGGTTGGACTGCCTCTGGCAGTTGATGATCCGTCATATCAGACCATTTTTCCCTCTTCGGTTGGAGGAACATTATACTCATACAACAGTGCCTACATTCCTGAGACTGAACTTATTCAAGGGAATGGATACTGGCTTCGATTCCAGGAGGCTGGTTCGGTCCAAATTACCGGAGTTGAAACAGATCAACTTCATATTTTACTTACAGAAGGATGGAATATGATATCCGGAATTTCATCGGAAATAAATGTTTCCAATATCATTGATCCTGAGGATTTTATTTTTCCTAATTCGTTTTATGGTTTTGAAACAAACTATTACTCTGTCAATTCAATAGAACCTGGGAAAGGTTATTGGGTACGATCCGGTGGGACGGGAGAAATTATTATCACAGTTCCTGCATCCCGGGAATAATCTACTTAGAAATCCCCGTTTACATTCCCCCTGTGAATTTTAGTAATTTTCATACCAAAGGATTGATTGTGGTCGTAATACTGATCTTTTTCAGTCAAATATTCGCTCAGAGTCCTGATTTTTCCGTAACAATCAATGTCACGGGAGGAGTAGGAAGTTATGACCTTACAATCGGTTTTTCTCCAGATGCGACAGATGGATATGACGATGGTGTAGATGCGTATGCACCCCCACAACCTCCGTCTCCTGCATTTGATGCCGCCTTGTTTTGGGAAAATGATCGTTATTACACTCAAATTGTAAATGGAGATAGTTTAGATCTCGTAGAGCATGTATGGGACATTACGTTTCAGTATCCTGAAAATGATACGATTTTCTTGATCTGGAACAATATTGGCTGGTCTGTGCTTGGCACATTTATCCTTCGGGATGCTTTTGGAGGTTCATTGATTAATATTGACATGACAGTTGAAAACGACTTGACATTAACCAATCTAGCATTTAATACCTTAAAGTTGAAGGTGACGCCTTCAGAATTAACCGATAATGTGGTTTGGCCTTTCCAATATTACCCTAATCCTTTAGCTGGGGTATTTTTGGGAATTGCGACGATTGATGGTGTATCTGCAGATGAACTTGATGTTATTGCTGCATTTGATCAGGATGGAAATTGTTCAGGTGCCAATCAAATGGTTATGTTTGGTGGTGATGCTTATATCCAGCTGCCGGTTTATGGAGATGATGGCACCACTGACTTTTTGGATGAAGGTATTAATCCGGGAGAGGACTTTACTCTGAAACTTTGGGATTCATCGGAAAATATTCTTTTCTCTTACCCCGATGCTTTTGATTGTTGGTACAATAACAATGGTGCTCCCATGGAAGGTTGTAATGACTATAACATTGTGTATGATTTTCGTTCTCTTTCTGGTCCCACTGCAGATTTTATCGCAAGTGTTACTGAGGGATATATTCCATTACAAGTCACTTTTACAGATTTATCTACAATCAGTGAAAGTGCTATTGTTAGTTGGTATTGGGATTTTGGTGATGGCTACACGTCTGAGGAACAGAATCCAGTACATCTTTATTTAGAACCTGGGAATTACACAGTCAGCTTGATAGTGGCTGATGTAAACGGATTAATTGATACAGAGTATAAGCCGGGTTTTATGATGGTTGAAGATGATAATATAACTGTAACACGAAATTATCCGTTTAATTACCCTAACCCTGTTCAAAATTCTACAAAAATAATTTATAAGTTAATTAAGACAACATCTGTAGAAATACTGATTTTTAATATTCTAGGTAAACGTATACGGACTTTAGTATCAGAAGCCGAAGAGGAAGGACTGAATTTTGAGGATTGGAATTCGTATGATGATTATGGACATCACGCCAGCAATGGTGTATATTATTATCAAATTCGTACAAATTATGGAACTGATTCCGGGAAAATGGTGTTACTCAGAAATAATTAGATATTTGCTATAAAC
>CEWR01148214.1_pt1 | contig 19674 bp, 16 predicted proteins | sample 356321 | NCBI WGS metagenome assembly CEWR01 (sample SAMEA2621551, study PRJEB7988) | marine metagenome | biome: marine biome (ENVO:00000447); feature: mesopelagic zone (ENVO:00000213); material: "saline water (ENVO:00002010), including plankton (ENVO:xxxxxxxx)" | depth 790 m
TAAATAAGCACTCATTAAGCGGTATCCACAATCTATAAATTCATGTGCTAGAATCTTATTAACAGACTATATTACAGCATCTTGAATTGCCCATCCTTTATTTTTATGATGCGTATACAAGCTAGCTTTATTACCTTTTCTCCCTAAACTTGGCACACGATAACAGCTACCATGTATCTTCCCTACCCTATTGATAATTTTAGTTTTACTAAGTGTGTATTTTTCGAAAATAGCATCTACTAAATCTTTCTTGGATCGGAGGACCTAAACTTTTTTTTAAAACTTCACGTGAAACTTCCAATTCTATTTCTTTATTAATTAACAACTTACATAGTATTCTGTTTTCCTCTTCTTATTGCTTTAATTCCTTACTGCGAATATCATAAGTGACTTGTGAGCCTTCTTCTCCTTGACTTTTATGCTTCTTTCTTCCAACTGTATAAAGTAAGATTACCAACGCTGTATTTACGGCAGAATTCTACAGTGCCTATTTCATCACAAGATGCTAAAATTTCTAACTTTTCAGCTAAGCTCCATTTCTTATATTTCAAAGGTATTATTTCAAATTTGAAATAACACTCCGAATTTATTAGGGCTAGACTATGTATGGTGATGATATCTAAATAAAATTGAAGGTGACTTTTCTAATTTATCCTTCTGAAGAGAACCTGCTAATTGTTGTATATGCTTAGAGTCAGTATTGACGACAGAGAGATTGTTCTGAAATTCTTTGTAATAAGGTACCTAGGTGATTACTAAATTCATTAGATGAAGTTGGACTTACCTATTTGTTGGCTCTCTTATATAGTGTGAAATGGAGGAATTTTATATAGAGCTGTTTTCTCTAGTAATCCTGCGAACTTGTCTTCTTTCACTCAGTTTTCAGGTAGTTTATTGTATGCTTTTGGAGAAAGTACATAAAGAAGAACAGGACATGGGTTTAAGACAAACTAATGGTTTGTTAAATTTATAAAAAAAGGGTGTTTGAAATTTCAAACACCCTTTTTTGCTTTCTATGAACCAAATTTCAGTCCTATAAAAATAGTTCTTGGTCGTTGAGGTCCATAGATGTAGGTAACATCTCTACCTGCTCCTTGGTCGAAATCACTTTGATACGAATTGAATATATTTTGTACACCTCCTGAAACTTGGAAAAAAGTATGGTGATGATCATCTAAATAAAATTGATAAGAACTTTTCCAGTTCAGTTCAAAAAAGGAAGGTGACTTTTCTAATTTATCATTAGGAATAGATCCTGCTAGATGTTGCACATACATAGGCCCTGTATAGACGCCAGAAAGATTATTCTGAAATTCTTTGGAAGGTGCGTAGGTGATTATGAAATTTCCATAAGCTTTGGGTGTTTTGTTAAATTCTTTTGTGGCTTGATCCGGCTCGTCCTCTGACCATTCAATTTTGTCATTGTAGAAAGATCGTTGCAGTGTAGCTCCAGCTTGTGCTACCCACTTTTCATTGGGAGCATATTTTAATTCAATATTTACGCCATAAACTTTTGCTCCTGCTGTATTTACTCTAACCCATTCGAAAATTCCTGAATCAGCAGCTGTCTCAGTTCCTTGCTCAAGTGCAAAAGCATTGTTTAATTGTGTGAAAAATAACTCTGAGACTAAAGAAAAATCACCATTATTTAATTCTTTTGACCAATCTAAAGACGTTAAGAAACTATGAGAAGTTTCAGAAATTAAATTGTCAGAATTACGGATTCTACCAATTTCACCTGCTGCTAATCCAGCATGCACATCTTCACCATAAATTTGAGGAGCTCTAAATCCTTTTGCATAACTAGTTCTCCAACGTAAGTTTTTGTTGATACTGTACAATACGTTTGCTCTTGGATTTAATACAATTGCTTCATCTGTAAGATTGTGAGCATCGCCTCTCAGTCCAGCTAATAATCTTATTTTATTATTTACAATCCATTCTTGTTGGGCGTATATACCAAAAAGATGTGTCGTTTGAAGGATTGGTTCAAAATCTGGATTTTCTTTTCTGTCATCAATATCATTGTATTTATATTCAATACCCCCTGTAAAAGTTCCTTTGTTATTTAAAAATTTACTGAACTTATGAGTGTATTTAGTACCTGTAACGAATGTGATGTCTTGTGATTTACCAAAACCTTCAATACTTTGAATAATATTAGCATCGGTAGGTTCGTTTTCTCCAAGTCCTCCATAAAAATTTTTATTTTTAGACACAGATGTTGAGACGAAAACTGAATAATTGTCTTGAAGAGTTGGATCTAGATATTCATATGTCAATCCTCCAGATACAACTGTGGATTCTATTTGTTCTGTTACATCAGATAGAAAAGGAAGCTCTTCTAGTTTGTTACCACCTCTTCTGTATTCATTGTTTGCATTGAAATTTGCAGTGATTTTTTTTCTATCTCCTGGTCTTGTAAAAGCTTTAAATCCGAAAGAGGTGTTTTCTAATTCAGTTATTTCAGTAAACCCGTCATTGTCGGCATCGTATGAACCACGTGTTCTTTTCATACCAAACAAAGCAATACCTGTATTGTAATCTTCTGTGGTGATTGTACCGTTAAAAAGTAAGGCTTTGTCTTCTGTTTTTCCGCCTATTAAAGCAAGGTTACTCGCGATAGAAAATTTATTTTCAGTAGGGTCTTTAGTGATTATATTTATAGTTCCCGCAATTGCATTAGAACCATATAATGCAGAACCACCACCTCTTACAACTTCAATCTGTTTGATGATGTTTGCTGGAATTTGATCTAGTCCATAAACACTATTTAAAGCACTAAAAACAGGTCTACTGTCGATTAATATCTGAGTATAAGAACCTCCCAATCCGTTCATTTTTACTTCTGAAGTTCCACAGTTTTGGCAATTTGTTTCCATTCGTAAACCTGGTTGAAAATTCAGACCATCTGATAAACTTATTGATTGTGTAGCTTCTAAAACTCTAGCATCTGTAACAGTGACAATAACAGGAGCTTTTTTTCTGTTAAGATACCCTCTCGTAGCGGTTACAACCACTTGATCAAGACCTAAAATATCTTCTCTTAGTTCAATGTTTATGATTTTGGATGTTTCGTTTTTGTAAGAGTAGGTAATTTCTTTTGTTTTATACCCAACTGCACTTATTACTAAGATTTGGTTTTTAGCAGGGATCTTAAAATTATACTCTCCTTCAAAATTAGAGGACGTTCCATTGTTTGTGTTTTTTATAATAATATTTGCAACTACCGGAGTTCCTTTAGATTTTACGATTCCCTCAAGAAACACATCTTGAGCTTGAACCGCAATACTTGAAATTAATGAGATGATAAAAATTAGTTTCTTCATTGTACGTTTTTATTTATTTTGTTAGTCTTTGATTAATTAGATTGGTACTAGTGTATTTTGTTACTAGAAATTTATATTTTGCAAATGTAAAACATATTTTTAGACTAATCTAAAAATTAATTCACAAATATAGAATTATTGTCTGTATATTTGCTCACTATGAATTTAGAATTATCTCAAACAGAAGAAAATTATCTCAAGGCTATTTTTAGTTTGTCTGTTTCTTCCTCAAATACAATTAGTACAAATTCTATTGCCGAGAAATTAAATACCAAAGCTTCTTCAGTCACTGATATGGTGAAAAAATTGGCAGATAAGAAATTGGTAGATTACAAAAAATATCAAGGAGTTTCTTTGACCTTAAAGGGAAAGAGTATTGCTGTAAAAATTATTCGGAAACACCGTTTGTGGGAAGTTTTATTGGTAAAACATCTAAACTTTAGTTGGGATGAAGTTCATGAGGTTGCGGAGCAACTAGAACATGTGAAGTCAGTAAAATTAACAAAGCAATTAGATGCATTTTTAGAGTATCCAACTCATGACCCTCACGGAGATCCAATTCCAGATGGAAGTGGGAATATTGCACACCATATAGAGGTAATGTTGTCTTCAATTGAAAAAAATGAGAAATGTGTTGTTTTGGGGGTAAAAGATTCTTCAAAGGCCTTTTTAAAATATTTGGACAGTTCTAAAATAAAATTGGGAAGTAGTATTAAAGTTTTAAGTAAAGAAGTGTTTGATAATTCCATGCAAATTGAAATTCAAGGGAGTAAATTATCAGTATCACATCAAATATCAAAAAATTTATTTGTTAAAATTATAGAGTCATGTTAGGTCAAGTAGTAAGTTGTTTAGAAGGAATAAATCTAATTTAGCCGCGTTATATGCAACGTTATTCACATGGTTCGTAACGGGATTAGCTGTCTCTTTGGTCTTTTTCTTTAAAACCATGAACCGAGCAGTATTTGATGGAATACTAGGGTTTACGGGAGAGGTAATGGTTGCAGCAAGTTTTTGGTGTTTGTTGGCTCCAGCTATTGATATGAGTTCTGGTAAAGGGTTTGTAAAAGTGATGCCAGCTGCAGTAGGGTTCTTTTTGGGAGCTGTATTCTTATTTAGTTTAGATTTTGCTATATATTCATGTCAATTTTAAAGAAGCAGAAGGGATTAAAATTCCTTGGCATAACACTACTTTATCAGTTCTAGCGATCACCTTGCATAATATTCCTGAAGGATTGGCCATAGGGGTCTTTTTGTTGGAGCCGCTGCTGGTTTCGATGTTGCTACTATTAGTGGTGCAGTTGTTTTGGCTATCGGAATTGGATTACAGAATTTATCAGAAGGATTTGCTGTAGCAATGACACTTAGAAGATAAGGAGTAAGTAGATTTAAAAGTTTTTGGTAAGGGTAGTTGTCTGCTTTAGTGGAACCTGTAACCGGAGTATTAGGAGCTTGGGCAGTGCTTTCTTTTGAGCCAATTTTACCTTATGCACTTGCTTTTGCAGCAGGGGCAATGATATTTGTAGTAATTGAAGAAGTGGTTCCTAAAGCACAACAAGATAAATATACGGATATAGCAACCATGGGCTTTATTGTTGGTTTTATTATAATGATGATTATGGATGTGACTTTAGGATAAGAAGATATTAGTCTAAAGTCTCAAGCTTTCCCCCTAAGTTTTGCTTTAGCGGAAAAAAAGTGCTTAGTTTTGAGCAGAAAAAGTTACTTAAGAATTAATAAATCTTCTAGAAGAACTGTAACTATACTTTAATGAATTTCTTTGTCATTTGGAAGACGTAGTGTGATAATCTCTTACAAAACGACACGACTTGTGAAATTCGCGTAAATCGAAAAATAACACTCAAAAACTACCTTTGAAAAACAGGTGGCATTCCTAAATCTTTGTATCTTCCCGAAGAATTAAGACCGCATAGAAATGAATCAATCTCCTTCTTTTAGTGTTTATAATGCTTCTGCAGGGAGTGGTAAAACATTTACACTTGTCAAAGAATATTTGAAAATTTTATTGACTTCTGAGAGTGTTTTCGCTTTTCAGAATATTTTAGCAATCACTTTTACAAACAAAGCTGCAGCCGAAATGAAAGAGCGGATTCTTGATAATCTTCGTTCTTTTTCAGCGGAGGAGGAAAATGATATGTTCGTTGTCTTGTCTGAAGAAATAAAAGTTGAGCCAGCTAAAATACATAGTCGTTCTAAACAAGTTTTAGAAAACATCCTTCAAAATTATTCTGCATTTAATATTACTACAATAGATAGTTTTACGCATAAACTTATACGAACTTTTGCTTATGATTTAGGTCTTCCCCTAAACTTTGAGGTTGAAATGGATGGAGGTAAGCTGTTGAGTGAAGCTGTAGATGTATTGATATCCAAAATTGGAAATGATACGGCTTTGACAGATGTTTTGATTGCTTTTTCTCTGCAGAAGGTAGAAGATGATAAAGCATGGGATATCTCTAAAGAATTAAATACAATCGCTAAAATATTATTGAATGAAGAAGATCAAAAGTATTTAAAAGATCTTCAATTAAAGTCTCTAGAAGATTTCAAGCTTTTAGAAAAAAAACTGATTGCTCAAAAGAATCAAATCGTCAGCCTTTTTGAAAAGAATGGTAGAGAAGGACTCCTGTCAATTGAGAATGCTGGTTTAGACCATAAAAATTTTTCATATTCAGACCTTCCAAAACATTTTATAAAGTTTACAACACTTTCAAGTATCACTGCTGAAGCAATAAAATTTGAAGGACGTCTTCATAAAAATATGGAGAATGGTGTTTTTTATTCTAAGTCGGCGAAAAAAGATATTCAGAATAGTATAGATGCTATAGGCTCAGATTTGAATAGAGTTTATGAAGAAGGCAAGTCTCTATATGACAAGAATCACGGAAACTATGTGTTAATTGAGATGGTCTTGAAAACTATTATCCCGCTGGCGGTGTTGAATTATATTCAAAAAGAATTGAATACAATTAAAGAGCAGAATACAATTTGTTTGAGTTCAGAATTCAATCAATTGATAAGTGCTAAAATAAAAAATGAACCTGCGCCTTTTATATATGAACGTATAGGTGAAAAATTCCAACATTATTTTATTGATGAAATGCAGGATACTTCTTCATTACAATGGCAAAATTTAATTCCTTTAATAAATAATGCCCTGTCTCAAGAGAAAGGAAGTTTATTATTGGTCGGAGATGCAAAACAAGCAATATATAGATGGAGGGGTGGCAAGGCAGAACAATTTATTGATTTGTCAACCAACAAGAAAGGGAAGAGCTATAACCCTTTTTATATTGAAAAAAATACGGAGAACCTTGCTGTGAATTATAGAAGTTTTAGTGAGGTGATTAATTTCAACAATGCATTTTTCTCTCATATTGCTTCTTTTTTAAGTAATCCAGTATATCGTGAGCTATATGAAATTGGGAACCAACAAGAATTAAATAAAAACAGTGGAGGTTATGTTCAGTTAGACTTTGTAGATAAGTCTGAATTGTTAAAAGAAGAAAAGGAACTTGCGTATCCTAAAAAAGTATTAGAAATCGTAAACAGTTTGGATCCAAATTTTAAAAAGAAAGATGTTTGTGTATTGGTTCGAAGGAAAAAAGATGGAGTTGCGGTTGCGAATTATCTTTCTGAAAATGGCATAGATATTATTTCCTCTGAAACCCTGTTGCTTCAAAACAGTTTAAAGGTTCAGTTTATAATTGAAATGTTGACCTATATTCAAAATCCTTTGAATAAAAATGCAAAGTTTAATGTAATTACTTATTTGAGAACTTTTTTGAAAATTGAAAAGTCTTCTCATATTTTTTATGAGGAATTACTTGGTTTAGAACCAGTTTCCTTTTTTCAAGGACTTGAAAAATATGGCGTTGGTTTGAATTATGAACTTTTTTTACAAATGCCTTTTTATGAGAGTATTGAGGAATTGATACGTTCCTTTAAATTGCTCTCTTGTACAGATGCGTATGTTCAGTTTTTCTTAGATTTTGTCTTAGACTTTCAAAGAAAAAATTACAATGACTTATCTGCTTTTTTAGCCTTTTGGGAGCAGAAAAAAGACAAATTAAGTATTTCTTCTGTCGAAGGAGGTGATGCTGTAAGAATTATGACCATTCATAAATCTAAGGGATTAGAGTTTCCTGTAGTTGTTTTTCCTTGTGATGTTGATGTTACTAGTGAAATTGATCCAACTGTTTGGGTTGATGATTTGGAAGAATCTGTTTTTGGAGACTTAGGTAGTTCTTTGATTCCGTGTTCGAAAAAGATTACGTTTACTGGAGAAAAAGGAACTGCTTTGTTTGAAAATAGGAAAGAAGAGCTGGCTTTAGATAATTTCAATTTATTGTATGTCGCTTTGACAAGATCTGTGGAGCAATTGTATGTGATTACGGAGTCTAAAATAGACAAAGCTGGAGAAGGAAAAATAACTTTTTTTTCAGGTATGTTTGTTGATTTTCTAAAGACACTAAATGAAGAGCATACATGGGATTATAATAAATTCTGTTATGATTTCGGAAATAAAAACAGAGTGTTGCCATTGAAAGAAGAAAAGAGTATTGTGAAGGCTGAAATTCAGCAAAAATTTATTTCTACACCTTGGGATAGTCATGATATTCAAATAGTAGCCAATTCTTCAAAAAATTGGGGAACAGTTCAGGATTCAGCTGTCAAATATGGTTTGTTGATTCATGAAATGTTGTCAAAAATAATTATAGAGGAAGATGTAAAGAAGGTGTTGAATAACTATGTTGTATCTGGTGTTATATCTGTACATGAGCTTCCTGAGGTTCAAAAAGTATTGAAAAGTATCATATCTCACCAACTATTGAATTTTTATTTTAAAGAAAATTATGTGGTTTACACAGAACGCGAAATTGTTGATGAACATAAAAGGATTCTAATTCCAGATCGATTGATGTTTCAAGGGAATAATGTGGTAATTATTGATTATAAGACAGGAGCTCGTTCAGTTAAACATAAGGATCAAATAGAAGGATACGCTAAAATTTTGATGAAAATGGGGTGTGTTATTGAAAAGAAAATAATTATATATATAGACAGTTGTGTACTTTTAGAGGTAATTTAACAGTTTAAAAGTGTTGTTTGTGCAAATAAGCATGTGAAAATTTTGTTAATTTAATTTTTATTGTAGATTTGTAAGTACTATTAGGTCTTTCTTTGGACTTTACTAACTAAAAAAAAGAAAAAATGAAAAAAGTGAAAGTTATTATTCTTGGAATGCTCTTGCTATCAGGGCTTGTTAAAGTTCAAGCTCAAGATGAAGACAATAAATGGGCCGTAACTGCCGGTTTAAACATTATTGATATTACTCATGTGAAAGCTACAGATATAGTAGGATTGGCTAAAGACTACTTAGGACCAAAGGATTGGAATATTGGTGCTCCTTCTGTTTCTGTTTCTAGGTATTTGAATTATGGTATAAGTGCAAAATTAGATGCCTCTTACAATAAAATAACGACTTTTGAAGTTGAAGGTGATTTTGAAGATGGAGATGTGAATTTCTACTCATTTAATTTATCAGGATTATATGATTTAAACAATTGGTTCGGAGAAACTGGATGGTTTGATCCATATGTGTTTGTTGGAGTTGGATACACTGTACAGACTGCTAAAAGTGGAGATTTGACTGGGATCGGTGCGAACGCTGGTTTAGGTTTTAATAGCTGGCTTAATGATAAATGGGGTATTTCAGCAGTGTCTGGAGCATATAATCCTGTAACAGGTAATCTTAAAGGTTATTTCCAACATTCGCTGGGCGTTATTTATAAATTTGGTGGTCCTTCTAAAGCAGATGCTGATGGAGATGGGATTTCTGACAAGAAAGATTTATGTCCAGATATGCCAGGAACAAAAGAAAATGGAGGATGTCCTGATACAGATGGAGATACTATTTTAGATAAAGATGATACATGTCCAAATGCAGCAGGATCTGCTGAGAACGGAGGGTGTCCAGATACTGATGGAGATGGTGTTTTAGATAAAAACGATACATGTCCAAAAGTTGCAGGAACAGTTGAGAAACAAGGATGTCTTGATGAAGATAATGACGGAGTTCTGGGGTCAAAAGATTTATGTCCTGATGTTGCAGGTGATTATGGAAACAGTGGTTGTCCTTGGCCAGATACTGATAGAGATGGTATTGCTGATAAAGATGATGAGTGTCCAGATGTTGCTGGAACAAATGGAAAAGCTGGTTGTGCTGAATTAACAGAGGCTCAGGCTACTGAATTGTTAGAATTGTCGAGAACAATTGGATTTAAAACGGGGAAAGAAAACTATATACCAGGAGATTCTGAAAAGGTAGATAGATTGGCGAAGTTGATGTCAGGATACCCTAATACAAGTTTCACTATCAATGGTTATGCCGATATTACCGGTTCTGAAGCAATTAACTTAAAGATTTCTATTGGAAGAGCAGAAACTGTAAAAGCTCATTTGGTATCAAAAGGTGTCGATGCTAATAGGTTAACGACAAATGGTCTTGGTTATGAGGATCCAATCGCTTCTAATAAAACAGTAAAAGGAAGAGAAGAAAATAGAAGAGTAGAGGTTATAGCAGAATAGTTATAGTCATCGTCAACTTTAAATAGGTTGATAAATAAAATCAAGTAGACCAGAGAATTTATTTTCTCTGGTCTTTTGTTTTGTATATAACTATTTCTTGTCTTTGTAAATTACACAGGTGTTCTGTGAGGTTGCCTTTTATAAATAAACATATTTTGTGTTTACTAGATTTAGCAATTACTCTCCTTAAGCGCAGCGTTTACGGTTAATTTTATTTTTGTCTTCGATATAGGGTATTAATCTTGTTAGGTGGCGTAAAGTGAACACATGTAGAAATAGATAAAATAGTGTTACAAATTAATATTTTATGATAGATTCGTTATCTATATGTAGATGGTTCTTAGCCGTCTAGGATGAAGTTTAAAACTAACTAACTGAAATTAATAAAAATGAAAAAAAGGAAAATTACAATTTTAGCATTCTTATTGTTTGCTGGAGTTAATTCTATTAATGCACAGGATAAAGATAACAAATGGGCGTTGAGCTTTGGTGTCAATGCGGTTGATGCTTCTACGGCAGGATTATCTGACATTAGTGCAATGGCATCAGATTACTTTTCAACTGATGATTGGAATGTTCTTCCAGCGATTTCTACAATAGCCGTTTCTAGATATATGAACTACGGTTTGAGCGTAAAAGTATCGGGATCTTTAAATAAGATTCAGTATGTTAGGGAAAAAAATGATTCAGAGGGATTGTCTTTTTCCTCAGTGGATGCTGCTGCTGTTTATGATTTAAACTCTTTGTTTGGTGATACAGGATGGTTTGATCCTCATGTACAAGCAGGATTAGGTAGCGCTTGGATTGATGATACTAGCTCACTTACAGTGAATGCAGGTTGGGGATTTAACTCCTGGTTCAATGAAAATGTGGGTTTAAGTTTTGATAGTACATACAACTACGCTAATGGTGGGTTCAATGGAGATAATGAAGTAGCTGGTTATTTTCAACACTCTTTAGGTTTGATTATCCGTTTTAATGGAGATGAATAAATTATAAAAATTATCATGGTTTAAGCTGTGTAATTAATATTAGATTAGCCGTTTTCAAGTTTTTGGAAACGGCTAATTTTATTTTAGATATTTTATATGAAGACTTTTTTATCAGAGGTAGTTGCGAATATCATAGAGGAAGGGTTTCCTTTGGCTCAAACAATATGTGTTTTGCCAAGTGAAAGAGCAGGAGTTTTTTTAAAAGAAGAATTAAAAAAGCAAGTTACTTCTACTACTTTTTTACCAGAAATAATAAGTATAGAAAACTTTATTGAAACGGTTTCGGGTTTTATAAAAATGGATACTATTCCCTTGTTGTTTGAATTCTATAAAGTGTATTTAGATACGCAACATGGAACTCCAGAAAGTTTCGATGGTTTTTCTCAATGGGCATCAGTTGCTCTTCAAGATTTTAATGAGGTAGATCGTCATTTGGTTGATACAAATGATTTGTTTTCATATTTAAAAGATATAAAACGACTGGAAAATTGGAATTTAGATAGTTCTGAACCTATGACAGATATGGTTTCAAACCATTTCACGTTTATGGATAACTTAGGACTTTATTACAATGCATTTTATTCCTTCTTATCAGAAAATAAGAAAGGGTATCAAGGACTTTTGTATAGAGAAGCTGCTTTAAAAATTGAAAGCTATATCTCAAATAATTCCGAAAAAAGAATTGTGTTGATTGGTTTTAATGCTTTAAATAAATCAGAAGAACTAATTTTTAAATTATTATTGGAAAGTAAGCTAGCAACTGCCTATTGGGATGCAGATGCATATTATATGGACTCTAAGAAAGAGGCAGGTGTCTTTTTAAGGAGATATAAAAAGGATTGGTCTTATTTTGAAAATAATAATTTCAAAAGTATTGTCTCCAATTTCACTAAGGAAAAATATATTACAGAAATTGCGGCTTCTAAAAATGTTTCACAAATTAAATCTGTGGGTGAGTTACTCTCACAAAAAGAAAATTTAGAAAATACAGCCTTGGTGCTGGCAGATGAATCATTGCTCTCTTTAACCCTAAATTCATTACCTGAGAATGTAGATAGATTAAATATCACGATGGGTTACTTTTTAAAAGATATGCCAATTGCGGGCTTTTTTGAGGCATTATTTGAACTATATCTAAATCAAATTAAATTAGATAAAGTTGTGGAATCAAAGTTCTATTATAAAGATGTATTCCGTCTTTTGGAACATCCATTTTTATTGAAGTTTATTAATTCCTCTGTTGAGCTAGATCTATTCAAGAAAACATTGATTTTAAATAATGAAGTGTTTATAAAACAAGACTCAATTAGCAAATTGGTTGCAAATCAAGAAAAACTATCTTTAGTTGCGTTGCTTTTTAATATGTCACAAAATGTTGCTCAATTTATTGCTAGTTGTATTGAGTTGATAGAGTTACAAAAAGACAACTTTGAAGGATTTGAAAAAGAATGCTTGTATCGTTATTTTAATCTTTTTGTTCAACTTCAAAATTTAAATGGGGAATACAAACACATCCGATCTATAAAAACATTACAAGCAATTTACAACCAGCTTATTGGTACAGAGAAGCTTTCTTTTCAAGGAGAGCCTCTGAGTGGGTTACAGTTGATGGGAATGCTTGAGACACGTGTGTTGGATTTTGAAACAGTTATCATTACATCTATGAATGAAGGAATTTTACCGGCAGGAAAGAATGAAAATTCTTTTATTCCTTTTGATGTAAAACAACAATATAACTTGCCTACTTATCAAGAAAAAGACGCCATCTTTTCATACCACTTTTATAGATTATTGCAACGTGCAAAACATGTATACCTTTTCTACAATACAGAAACCGATGCTTATGGTTCAGGAGAAAAAAGTAGATTTTTGACGCAGTTGGAGATTGAAGGGTTGAAAGTTTCTAAAAAAACGATTGCACCAATGGTGGTTTCTGAAATAAAAGAGGAAGTCGTGGTTGAAAAGACAGATGCTGTAATTGCTATTTTGAAAGAGATTGCAGAAAAAGGGTTTTCCCCTTCTGCCTTAGCAAAGTATATTGAAGATCCAATCTCTTATTACAAAAGATACGTACTGAAAATAAAAGATTTAGATGAGGTAGAGGAAACAGTCGCTGCCAACACCATGGGAACTATTATTCATGATGTATTAGAAGATTTTTACAAATCGTATTTGAATGCCTTTTTAAAAGTGGAAGATGTCAGATTAATGATTTCTCAGATTGAAGAAAAAACGAAATTTTATTTTGAAGAACATTACAAAAATGGAGACATTTATGTAGGTAAAAACAAACTCATTTTTGAGGTCGCTAAAAATTTTATATTAAAATTTCTTCAGTCTGAATTAAAGCTTATTAAAGAAGGGGCTGTTTTAAAAATTTTAGGAACAGAGACAAAATTATTTGCAACAATAAAGATTTCAAATCTTAATTTTCCAATTAAAATAGGAGGAACTGTAGATAGAATAGATGAGTTAGATGGCGTATTAAGAATTGTAGACTACAAGACAGGAAAAGTTGTTGCCAACGAATTAAAGATTGTTGATTTTGAAATGATACCAACAGATTATAAATACACCAAGGCAATGCAAGTATTGTTGTATGCTTTCTTGTACAGTCAAAATAACAATGTTAATTTTGAAAACTCGTTGCAATCAGGAATTTTTTCTTTTAAAAATAGAAAAGCAGGGTTCTTAAAATTGAATTTCGCTGCAAAAGGACCACAAGAGGCTAATGTGAACGAAGAAAGATTAGAAGAATTCATGGAGGTAATCAAAAACATGATTGCTGAAATTTTTGATCAGAAGATTCCGTTTAAAGAAAATATTGATCGTCCATTCAAATAAATCATATGCAAAAAATTAAAAATACCCTAATACAAGGGAAACATAACAAACCGATTCTTACTGATGTATACTTTCAAAAAAACAAGCAGCAAAAACCTCTTGTAATTTTCTGTCATGGATACAAAGGTTTTAAAGATTGGGGTGTGTTTGATTTGATGGCAAAGGAATTTGTGAAGAATGATGTTGCATTGGTGAAGTTTAATTTTTCTCATAATGGAGGTACAGTTGATCAACCCATAGATTTTCCAGACTTAGAGGCTTTCGGTCAGAATAATTTCACCAAAGAACAAGACGATTTACAATCTGTGATTGATTGGTTATTTGAACAACCTGAGCTCAAAGAAGAAATAAATTTTCAAGATATCTCTTTAATAGGGCATTCTAGAGGAGGGGGTGCAGTAATTTTAAAAGCTTCACAAGAAGCTAGAATTCGTCGATTAATTACTTGGGCTTCTGTATCAGATTATAAAGTAAGGTTTCCTTCTGGGCCTGTTTTAGCGCATTGGAAAAAAGAAGGAGTGGCTTATATTGAAAACTCCCGCACAAATCAGCAGATGCCCCATTATATTCAATTTTATAATGACTTCGTGATCAATGAAGAAAAGTTGACCATCAAAATAGCAGCTGAAAAATTAAACATTCCTCATTTAATAGTGCATGGTACAGCAGATGCTACTGTTCCGTTATTAGAAGCTGAAAATTTACGCGATTGGAGTTCACACAGTGAGTTGTTTTTAGTTCCTAATGGTGATCATGGTTTTGGAGCAAAACAACCTTGGATAGAGGCTGAATTGCCTTTAGATTTTAAAACAGTATTGGAAAAAACATTCCAATTTATTAAGAACACCTAATCTATGACTAGAGCGCATCGAGTAGGATTCAAACAAATTAATAAGCTGGCAGTTCCATCAATAATAGCTGGTATTTCTGAACCCTTACTTTCTATTGTAGATACGGCTGTAGTTGGTAATGTGCAATATAATTCTATAGAAGCCTTGGCGGCTGTAGGAATTGCAGGTTCTTTTATAGCTGCAATCGTTTGGGTAATAGGGCAAACAAGATCTGCTATTTCAGCAATTGTAGCTCAGTATGTAGGGCTTAATAAGTTGGAAAAAATAGCCTCGTTACCTGCTCAAATGATTGCTGTAAATATAAGTTTGAGTGTCTTGCTGTATTTTTTAACAACTTTTTTTGCTACCGAAATTTTTGAATTGTATAATGCAGACGGACACGTTTTAGAGTATGCTGTTAGTTATTATAAAATTCGAGCAATCGGACTTCCTTTCTCTTTGTTCGTATTTACGGTAATGGGGGTTTTTACAGGGCTGCAAAATACATTTATTCCTATGGTTATAAGTGTAACAGGTGCTTTGCTAAATGTAGGGTTGGATTTTATTTTGGTGTATGGTCTTGATGGTTATGTTGCACCTATGCATGTTGAAGGTGCAGCCTATGCAAGTATTATCGCACAAGCGATAATGGCGCTTATGGCATTGTATTTTTATAAGAAAAGAACTTCGTTTAAGTTGTTCTCATTTGATTCCATTCATTTTGAAATAAAACGTCTGTTGGTGCTGAGTGTCAATTTATTTGTGAGAGCTTCTGCTTTGCATGTCTCATTATATCTAGCAAATTCCTATGCTACAGATTATGGAAAAGAATATATAGCAGCTCAAACAATTTGTTTTCAGATATGGTTGTTATTTTCCTTTTTTGTAGACGGTTATGCAAGTGTAGGAAGTATTATTTCAGGGAAATTGAAAGGAGCTGGAGAAGGTGCTAGTTTAAAAAAATTGGTAAAAGATTTGAATAAATATGGTGTATGTGTCGCTTTGGTGCTGATGTGTGTCTGCTTTTTGTTTTACAAAAATATTGGTTTAATCTTTACTTCTGACGCGAAGGTGTTGGACGTTTTTTATACTGTCTTTTGGATTGTAATAGCAACACAACCTCTGAACGCAATTGCTTTTGTGTATGATGGAATTTTTAAAGGTTTGGCTGAGGCTGTAGTTCTAAGAAACACAGTAGTAGTGGCAACATTTTTTGGTTTTATTCCTGCCTTGCTTTTGGCAGATGCGTTTGATTTAAAACTAATTAGTGTTTGGATTGCTTTTACTGTTTGGATGGTTTTTAGGTCAGGTATCTTGTATGTATATTTTAAAAATAATGTTGATATTATTTTACGGCGATAATTTTTTAATGATTCTAAATGACTAGTGATTTAAAAAAATGTAACTTTGAGATTATGGAATTAGAAACTATACATACTACGATTCAAAACAGCATTGCAACTGTTATTTTTTACCATCCAGCGAGCAATTCTTTTCCCAGTAGTCTGTTGGAGAAGTTGACAGCTGAGTTTAAAGATTTGAGTAAGAATAATAAGGTCAAAGTAATTCTATTAAAAAGTAAAGGAGAAAAAACTTTTTGCGCAGGAGCATCATTTGATGAGCTTTTGACAATCGATGACAAAGAAACCGGAATTCAATTTTTTATGGGCTTTGCCAATTTGATCAATGCAATGCGAACATGTACAAAATTAATTATTGGTTGTGTGCAAGGCAAAGCTGTTGGCGGTGGAGTTGGTTTGGTTTCAGCATGTGATTATATTGTCGCTACAGAATCAGCTTCTATTAAATTGTCTGAATTTTTTATTGGAATTGGAGCATTCGTTATCGAACCAGCTGTTACAAGAAAAATTGGAAAAGCAGCCTTTTGTCAATTGTCATTGGAGGCTACAGAATGGCATTCCGCTCAATGGGCACAAGAAAAAAAATTGTATGCAAAAGTTTTCGAGACTCAAGAAATAATGTTAGAAGAGGGAAAAAAAATGGCACAGCAATTAGCAAGTTATAATCCTGATGCGTTGACTGAAATGAAAAAAGTGTTTTGGGAAGGAACTGAAAATTGGAATGCGTTACTAAAGCAAAGAGCCCAGTTAAGTGGAGATTTAGTATTGTCAGATTTCACAAAGAATGCACTCTTAAAATTCAAGGAAAAAAAGTAAAAAAACCCGGTTTTTTAAAACCGGGTTTTTTTAGGAGTCTATAGAGCCCATTACTCTTTTCATAAACTGATTGAGCGCTTCCTTTTCAGAAGTGCCTTCTTTTATCAATTTATGAACTTCTAAAGCGCCATACATATTGGATAAAAGTTCACCAATTACATCCAATTCGTCATCTTTAATACCACTACTTTCAGAAATATGTTCTAAAACTTGAATCGTCTCGTGAATATAATCTTGATCATTTTCAGAGATGAACGAGTTGATATGTTTAATTACTGGTAGTTTCATCTATCAATGCTTTTAATTGGTCTACTTTATTTGTTTGTACTTGTTTTACCAAACTTCCATTTTTGAAAGTTGCAAAAGTAGGTAAATTGTCAACAGTTGCTAATTTTCTTGATTCTGGAAATTTTTCGGCATCAACAATTACAAAACTTGCAGTTTCATTTTCAGATGCAAAACGTTTGAATTTTGGTTTCATCACTCTACAATTACCACACCATCCCGCTGAGAATTGTACAATAACCGTCTCATTAGAATTTACGATTTCAGATAAATTGTCTTCTGTTAACTCTGTGTACATAATTTTATTTTTTAATTATTACTTAAATAGTCAGCAGTACTTTTGCTATTTGGACTCATTGCTTTTTTTCCTTCTTCCCAGTTTGCAGGACAAACTTCTCCATGATTTTGAATATGAGAATATGCGTCAATCATACGTATAAAGTCATTTACATTTCTTCCTAAAGGCATATGGTTGATTCCCTCATGAAATACAGTACCTTCTTCATCAATTAAATAAGTTGCTCTGTAAGAAACGTTATCTCCGTCTAAACGAATTGTTCCATCTTCAGAAATTACTTCTTCTGCATCTAAAATTCCTAATATTGAAGAAAGGTTACGGTTGCTATCTGCAAGAATGTCGTATGTTACTCCTTCAATACCTCCGTTGTCTTTTGCTGTGCTCAGCCATGCAAAATGAACTTCTGCAGTATCACATGAAGCACCAATTATAATCGTGTTTCTTTTTGCAAATTCTTCAGTTGCAGCCTGAAATGCGTGTAATTCTGTTGGACAAACAAAAGTAAAGTCTTTAGGATACCAGAAAAGCAATACTTTCTTCTTATCAGCAACTGCTTTTTCCAAAACGTTTACTTCAACTGTATCACCCATTTCGTTCATTGCTGGAACGCTAATGTTTGGAAATTTTTTCCCTGTAAATGCCATAATTTTTTTATTTTTTTAATTAGTTATACAAATTTACGAAAATAGAGTCATAGATAATAACGAAATATTCGATATCTTTGTTAGATAAAATCTATTATGAATTTTCAACAGTTAGAATATATACTTGCAGTACATCGACACAAGCACTTTGGAAAAGCTTCTGAAAGTTGTAATATTACACAGGCCACATTAAGTGGAATGATTAAAAAATTGGAAGAAGAATTGGGTTACTTGTTGTTTGACAGGTCTAGATATCCTATCCAGACTACTGAAAGTGGTATTAAATGTATAGATATTGCTGTCAGAATTTTAGGCGATAAGAAGAAATTATTTAATTTAAAAGAAGAATCGGGTACAGATTTAGAAGGTGTTTTAAATTTAGGAGTGATTCCTACCATTGCTAATTCTTTGTTGCCAATGATTCTCCCAAGAATAATTGAAGAGAATCCGAATTTACAATTAAATATTGTTGAAATAACGACAGAAGAAATTATTGAACGTCTTTTAACAGATAAAATTGATTTAGGAATAGCAGCCACTCCTTTAGAAATCGAACAATTGGAAGAAACTATTTTATACTATGAATCTATGATGTTATATGGTGTAGAAGATAGCGCTAAAAACTATGTGACTTCAGATGATGTGAGAGATAGTAAAATATGGTTGTTGGAAGAAGGACATTGTTTTAGAAAGCAGACGATGGCTATTTGTAGTATGCAAGAAAAAAGTGGAACGTTCTCTAACTTGAATTTTGAAGGAAATTCTTTTGAGACTTTATTAAACCTAACAGATAAATTTGGAGGCTATACCTTAATTCCTGAATTGTATTTTAAAGATTTATCAGAAAAAAGGCAACAATTGACTAAAAGTTTTCAAGCTCCTATTCCGGTAAGAGAAGTCAGTCTATTGTCTTCAAGACCACATGCAAAAGCACAGACGGTAGCTTATTTGTCAAATTTAATCCAGCATATTGTTCCGAATCAATTGCCTTTTTCAAAAGACTATAAAAATAAAGATTTGGAGATTATTGGAATGTGATTTCAATTGCTAATTGTATATTATACGGTATCTTTGCAGCATGGATAAAATTAGAGTTACCAAGCAATTTGATTTTGAAACGGGTCATGCATTATATGGATATGATGGAAAATGTAGAAATGTTCACGGACATAGTTATAAGTTGTCTGTAACTGTAATCGGAACTCCTATTCAAGATAATGAACATGTGAAATTTGGGATGGTAATCGATTTTAAAGATTTAAAAACGATTGTAAAAGATGAAATTGTAGATGTTTTTGACCACGCAACCGTTTTTAATAAAAATACTCCTCATATAGAGTTGGCGCATGAATTAGAAAAAAGAGGACATTCTGTAATTTTAGTTGAGTATCAGCCTACAAGTGAAATGATGTTGGTAGATTTTGCAGCAAAAATCAATAAAAAAATTCCAAGTTCAATAAAATTACATTCGTTGCGGTTACAGGAGACCGCAAGCTCATATGCAGAATGGTTTGCAAGTGATAATGCTTAGTGCTTAAGTTATTAAGTAAAGAGTATAAAGTAATAAGTTTTAAAAAACCATAAAAGGGTTGTTGGTACGAAATAGATTTTTTAAATTTCGCTAATCGCTAATCGCTAATCGCTAATCGCTAATCGCTAATCG
>CEWR01135961.1_pt1 | contig 19669 bp, 19 predicted proteins | sample 356321 | NCBI WGS metagenome assembly CEWR01 (sample SAMEA2621551, study PRJEB7988) | marine metagenome | biome: marine biome (ENVO:00000447); feature: mesopelagic zone (ENVO:00000213); material: "saline water (ENVO:00002010), including plankton (ENVO:xxxxxxxx)" | depth 790 m
TAAAGGAACAGGGATTCCCCAATCTAAATCACGCGTTACAGCTCTTGGTCTTAAACCATCATCTACCCAACTTTTTACTTGTCCGTAAACATTAGGTTTCCAGTCTTTTTTATGACCTTCTAAAATCCACTCACGTAAAAAAGCTTCGTGTTTATCTAGCGGTAAAAACCAGTGTTTTGTTTCTTTTACAGTGGGTACATTTCCTGTAATTGCAGATTTAGGGTTGATTAAATCTGTTGCATTGTGAGAGGTTCCACAGTTTTCACATTGATCTCCATAACTTTCTTCAAAGGCACATTTTGGGCAAGTTCCCACGACAAATCTGTCTGCTAAAAACTGATTTGCTTCTGCATCATACAATTGTGCAGAAACTTCTTCAATAAACTCACCATCATTATACATCTTAGTAAAAAACTCTGATGCTGTTTCATGATGAATTTTTGATGAGGTTCTTGAATAATTATCAAAAGAAATTCCGAAATCAACAAAAGATTTTTTGATGATTCCATGATATTTATCGATAATAACTTGGGGAGAAACGCCTTCTTTTTTTGCTCTCATCGGTATCGCAGCACCATGTTCATCAGAACCAGAAATGTAAGCAACATCATTACCTGTTAAACGTAAATAACGCGCATAAATATCTGCAGGAACGTAAACGCCCGCTAAATGACCAATATGAATAGGACCATTTGTATAAGGCAAAGCTGCTGTAATTGTATATCTTTTAGGAGCACTCATGTGTTCTATGTGTTTTATTTTTGTACGAATATTTAAAGCGCAAAAGTACAAAAAAGCAATTTTTAAATCCGAGTGAAAATAGATACATTTACAATAGTTAGAATTTTAAATTGTTAGCACCTACAAACAAGATTTATTTTGAAGAAACTTATCTTATTTATGACAGTAATAGCGATGACTTTTTCTTCTACAAAAGCACAAGAAAAACGAGACTCTATAAAGGTAAAAGAGAATCCAATCGTATTTGGAGATTTGCTTCTTGGGTACTCAAATTCGGGTAAAACTGCCTTTACGGTTGGCTTAAATCTTAATTATCAATCAAATAATGATTTGTATACGGTTAGAATTTCAGAAACGACTAGTATCGATAAAATTGATTGGTTTTTTTTTATTCCGATTTCTGTGGTAAGCAATACGACAAAAGAATATGCCGCACTTTATGGGAAAAGATATATTGAAGACGGATTGTCGTATCATTTTTCTGGTGGAATTTCTTACAATATAAACGAAAATGTTAATGGTGATGTTAAAACAAGGGATATCTTTGTGGGGTTTCCTCTAGAGATAGGAATGAGTTTTTTTAAATCAAATAAAGAAAGATTTAGAGTATTATATGGATTGATTCCAGTCGGTAAACCAACAAGTTTTGGAAGATCTTTTGGAGTCAAATTATACGCAAACATTGCTAAAAGATCTTATGTTGGTTTAGGTTTAACATTTGGTTTAGGTTGGCACAAAATATATGAAAATGAAAAATAATGTACTCCCTCTTTTATTCCTGATGACTTTTTCATCAGCATTTGCTCAAGAGAAATTAATAACTCCGCCTTATTTACAAAAAGGAGATACCATTGCAATTGTTGCTCCTGCAGGAATTTTAAAAAACAAAGAAGAGATTATTGAAAAAGCGAAACAGCTAGCAGAGAGTTGGGGTTTAAAAGTGGTTTTAGGTAAAAATGTATTTAATCAAAACAATCATTTTTCGGGAACAGATGCTGAACGCTGTGAAGATTTTCAAAAAGCTTTAGATAATAAAAATATCAAAGCAATTTGGGCTGCAAGAGGAGGTTATGGATCTGTAAGAGTTTTAGATTTGTTGGATTTTACGAAGTTTAAAAATAACCCAAAATGGGTAATTGGCTATTCTGATATTACTGCTTTTCACAACCACATTCATAATTTAGGCATTGAAACTATTCACGGCATGATGGGTACAAGTTTGGGTGATGAACTTAAAGACATTAAAGAAACAGTTTCATCATTTAAAAAAGCGCTTTTTGGAGAAGATCTTTCCTACACAATTCCTTCATCAAAATACAATAGGAGTGGTGCTGTAGAAGGACAAGTTATTGGAGGGAATTTGGCGATTTTAGCATCAATGTTAGGTTCAGAAAGTCAGTTGAATACAGAAGGTAAAATAGTATTTATTGAAGAAATTGGAGAATATAAATATGCTATTGACAGAATGTTACAAAGTTTAAAACGCGCTAATTATTTTACAAAAATAAAAGCAGTTGTTGTTGGAGATATGACAAAAGTGAAGAAAAATTCTACTGCTTGGGGAAGTTCAATTGAGCAATTAATTATAGATGTTTTACCAGAAGGTATTCCTGTTTTGTTTGATTTCCCAGCAGGTCACGAATTAGATAATAGAGCGTTAATTTTTGGTAGAAAGGTTGAATTAACAATAAACAATCAAGAGTCTTCAATTATTTTTAAAAAGTAACATGGCTGACCACAATGAACTAGGTAAAAAGGGAGAACAATTAGCAATCGATTTTTTAGTTAAAAACGGATATAAAATTCTAGAAAAAAACTACCGTTATTTAAAAGCCGAAGTAGATGTTATTGCTCAAAAAGGAACAACTTTAGCCGTTGTTGAAGTAAAAACAAGAAGTACAGCTTATTTTGGAAATCCACAAGATTTTGTAAATCAAAAGAAAATAAAATTATTACTTTCTGCGATTGATAATTATGTAGCTGTAAAAGATTTAGACGTTGATGTGCGTTTTGATATTATCGCAATCATCCATCAAAAAAAGGAAACAAAAATTGAGCATTTAGAAGATGCTTTTCTTCACTTTTTATAATTATTATTCACCAAAAAAAGCTTTTACATCTTTTATTTCATTGGGCTTTGCTATAATTTTTTTATTATTATCTAATACAAAATAACTGGGTGTCGAAAAAACTTGATAGGTTGTTGAAACTTTATTCTGCCATTTATTTAAACCTAATACATTGTGCCATCCAGAGAGATTAGCTTTAGAGTAATTCTCCCAAACAAAAGCATCCTCTTCTAGAGCAAAAGCAATTACTTTTATTCCTTTTTTATTTTCCATGTAAGCATGTAATAAAGGGATTTCTCTTAAACAATGAGAACAGCTTGTACTCCAAAAAACCAATACATATTTTTCAGCGTCATTTAGAGTCGAAAGCTGAAGGGTTTTACCATTTTCTTTCCAAGAAAAATCAGGAGCAATTCTACCAATTTCAGTTACAAATAGAGCTATTTTATCAGATTTAAATTTTTGATTCTGCAGATTTTTTGGGAGTTTATTGTAATGCTTGTCAAATAGATAATCTATTATTTCTAAATTTTTAGAAGTTTCAAATTGCTCGATTAAAAACTCAATAATATCTTTTTTATAAGGTTGGCTTTTAATTCTAGTAAGCACAGTTTCTATAGATTGTTTAAACAACTTTTGCTGAGTTTTTTTGTCATCAGAAAAATTGATATAAAATAGATATTCTAAAATTTTATTGGTTAAAAAAGAAGAATTAATTAACGTCTTACTAGAAAAATCTAATGTATTAAAATAGGTGTTTTTTAAATTTAACATGTAATCATTTACTGAAGTCAAAATAGTTGCAGGGTTATTGCGTAAACTGGCTTTTATAAAAGGTGCAATATATTTATCTTTAGCAGCTTCCGTGTATTTATCTTGAATAGAATCTACGTTTTTCTTGGCTTTTTTATACTGAATTTTTAAGTCTAAACTTGGGTTTTGTAGCACAGCAACCTGAATAGAATCTACTTGTTGTTGAGCAATAGAAATAATTTTTATATAGGCATTAAACAACCTATTCTCTGATGATTCTGAAAATGTAATTGATAGTTCGGGATTATCAGGATTAAAAATAAAAGAAACATCCTCTTTATTGTAAAAAAAATCCACAAAACTTTCTCCTTCTAATCTATAATTTATTCTATACACCCCCGATTTTGCAGAAGAAGGCATTTTTAATTCAAAATTACCCGCAAGTTCTTTTTTACCATTTACAACTATAGAAACAGATTTCATCGAAGTGTTGTTTACAAAAACTTGTTTTGTTCCTTCAATTTTATATAAAATAATCCAATCACTTTTTTCAATTTTAGGGATTATAATCCCTTTAATGGTATGTTGTGCGTTCGCAATTGACGACACTAAAAGTAGAAAAGTAAAAATAGTCTTCATCATTTTTTATGTTGATTTATTCTTGATATAGCAATTCCCAAGAAGGATATCAAAAATAACATTTCTGTATTAAAATAGTTATATTGTAATGTTAAAAATAAATATATGGATTTTTCTAATAAAATAATTTGGATTACTGGTGCTTCTTCAGGAATAGGAAAAGCTTTGGCTATAGAATTATCAAACCAAAGCGCAAAAATTATTTTGTCATCAAGAAGAAAAGAAGATTTAAAGTTGGTGAAGAATGCTTGTAAAAGTTCATCTGAAGTAAAAATTGTTGTTCTAGATTTAGAAGATTATACAAATTTACAACCAAAAGTTGATGAAGCGTTAGCTGCTTTCGGCACTATTGATATCTTAGTGAATAATGGAGGAATTAGTCAGAGGTCATTTGTAAAAGACACTAATTTTTCTGTAGATAAAAGAATTATGGATATCAATTATTTAGGAACTGTTGCCTTATCGAAAGCAATTCTTCCATATTTTATAAAAAATAAAAAGGGCCACTTTGTAGTAACGACAAGTATCGTTGGAAAAATAGGAACTCCTTTACGTTCTAGTTATGCAGCAAGTAAACACGCTTTACATGGCTTTTTTGATAGTTTACGAGCAGAACACCATCAAGATAATATTTTGGTAACTTTAGTTTGTCCTGGTTTTGTAAATACGAATGTTTCTAAAAATGCATTAACAGGAAACGGATCTCCGCAACAAAAAATGGATGTTGCAACAGCAAACGGGATAGATCCAATACATTTTGCAAAATTGATGGCAAAAGCTATTAAAAATAAAAAGGAAGAAGTTTACATTGCTGGTGCAAAAGAAAAATTAGGGGTGTATGCGAAACGTTTCTTCCCTAAGTTATTATCAATAATGATAAGAAAATTGAGCGTTACCTAATCTTCAAAATACTCTAAAGCTTCAAAATAAGATACCACTGCTTCTTTCATTAAAACAGTTTGTTCACCGGCCTTTAAATTTGGCAACTCAGTAAGTGTTTTGTAGTGTGGCCAAGCTTCATCATCAAAAAAATCAAATTCATAATACCCGTATGGTTCTAATAATTTACAAATAGCAATATGCATAAGGTTCATTTTTTCGTCTTTTTTAAAAGCTCTATGACCTTGCCCTAATTCTTGTACACCAATTAAATAAAGGATTCCATCTAAATTTAATTCATCTCCTTCAGAAAAATCAGTGGTTAGTTTCTCTACTAAAAAATTCCACTTTTCTTTTAAATTACTCATTTTACTCATAAAACACATTTAAGGGGCAAAGATACAATGCACATTTTTAAATTGTAAAAAAAAGATGTAGGTTTGAAGAAATTATTTTAGATGAATATTTTTGATATTATTATTGCTGCCTTGTTGATTTTTGCATTTGTAAGAGGAATTATGAAAGGACTTTTTGCTGAGGTCGCTTCTTTAGTAGGAATTATTGCAGGTGTTTATATAGCAATTCATTACGCGCATCACTTAGAGTTTTATTTAGTAAAACTTACGAGTATAAATTGGTCAGATGAAACGAATGGCATAGTCGCTTTTGCGATTACTTTTTTGGTTGTTGTTATTGTAATAATTATGATTGGCAAAATTTTAACCAAAATTGCAGATGTCGCTGCTTTAGGAATGTTGAATAAACTTTTAGGAGGTGTTTTTGGGGTCTTAAAAATAGCTTTAATTTTAAGTGTAATTTTTACTTTTTTTGGAAGAGTAAACAATACGATTCCGTTTATAAAACAAGAAACTTTAGATGAATCTTTACTTTATGGTCCTGTAAAAGAGATTGCACCTGCTTTATTCCCATCTATTATTGAGGGAAATAAAGAAGGTGAAACACAGATATAGCAACCTAAAAAGATAAACTAGTTTATAGTAGCGTAACTTTTCCGTTACTAATTTGGTAAACACCACCTATTATTTTAATTTCTCCATTTTCTTCCATTTCTTTTAGAATAGGACTTTTTTCTCTAATTCTTTGTATTGTTAACTGAACATTATTTTCTGTAGTTTTTATTATAAACTCATTATTAGAAGAATCGTGTTTTCCTTTTACTTGTGTTTCAGACAACTTAACTGCGGGCTGAATATTTTCTAGTAAAGAAGTAATGTTTCCTAGTTTAACATGATCACATGCAGCTTTAATAGCGCCACAACTTTCGTGTCCTAAAACAAAAACTAATTTACTTCCTGCAACTTTACAAGAATATTCCATACTTCCTAAAATGTCAGTATTTTCAAAATTACCAGCAACTCGAGCAACAAAAATATCTCCGATTGTTTGATCAAAAATTAACTCTACAGGAACTCTAGAATCTATACAAGAAAGTACGATTGCTTTTGGGTGCTGCCCGTCCGCTGTTTGAGAAATTAACGCTTTATGATCTATTGTATTTAATTCGTTTCTTATAAAACGGGAATTACCTTCAATAAAATCTTGTAACACCTTTATAGGGGTCAATAGGTCTTGAACTTCCTTTGTTATCGCTTTATTTCTAAGTGGCATAATAAAGTGGTTTTTAAGTTTAATTTGTGTCTTGTATATTTTGTTTAATCCAGCTTGTGCATTCATCAAAAGATTTAAAAATGTGTTCTTTAGGAATAAAATCTGGGATGATATCAATACGTTCCATCATGTATCTAGGTTGTTTTAATAGATTTACAAATAAAACGTCAACATTTTTAGTTTTTAAATCCTGTAACATATCTTCCATCGCATATAACCCAGACTGATCCATATACTGCATCCTTCCTAAGCGCATAATAACTAATTTGGCTGTGTCTGGTATTTGTAAATATAATTGTTGAAAATCACTGGTAGAACCAAAAAATAAAGGTCCTTTAATGTGTTTGATGAAAACTGATTCTTTAAAAGCTAAAGGGAAACCTTCTTCATCTGTCCAAGCTTCTTCTTTTAAGGTTTTAACATCTGATCCTTCTGCAGTTAAATCTCCAATTTTTTTCATAAACATTAAAGATGCAATTACTAAGCCTATACCTACAGCATAAACTAAATTCCAGAAAGTAGATAGTAGTAAAACAACAATCATAATTAGTACTTCTGAACTTAATTTAAATGGACCAAATTTAATATCTCTTGGTAAACTTGGTATTGCTTTTAAACCTTTATAATCCATAACTCCAATACCAACGGTTATTAAAATACCTGCTAAAACAGCAGCAGGAATTTTAGAAGCGATAGGCCCTAAACCAAGCATTATAATCAATAACATAACCCCAGCAATCATACCAGAAAGTTTTGTTTTTCCCCCAGCATTAATATTTACGACAGTTCTAATAGTTGCTCCTGCTCCAGGAATCCCTCCAAACAAAGCTGCAATAGTATTTCCGATTCCTTGACCTACTAATTCTTTATTAGGTTTGTGTTTTGTTTTGGTCATATTATCTGCAACAACACTTGTTAAAAGAGAATCTATAGCTCCTAAAAGAGCTAATGTTAAGGCAGTGAAAATATAAGGAGTAATGCTACTTAAAGAAAACCCTGAAAATATTTCCCATTTAATTTGTGGGATTCCACCAGGAATTTCCTGAATAGTTCTATAATCTAAACTAAAAGCAACAGCAATACCAGACATTACAATTAATGCAACTAGCGTGCTTGGAATCTTGGTTGTTATCCGTTTAAATCCATAGATAATGAAAATGGTTCCTAAAGCCAGTATGAGTTCTAACCAATTTATATTTTGAATAGCTCTTGGGAAAGCTTTTAAAGCACCTAAAACTCCAGAAGTTTCTTTTGCTGCGAGAGTTTGCGATTCATTTAAGATTTCTTCAGTAGTAATCTTACCTCCCCTTTCAATTGTTTTGCTAAAATCTTCTAAAACAAGAATACCCTCTTTAGCTTCTTCTTTTAATATATTTTCTAAAATAACTTCTTGTGCTTCTGCTTTAAAAGTATTTACAAATTCTATATCTTCTTTTGGATAGTATCCTAGAGATGGCAAAATTTGAGTTAACAAAATAATTACTCCAATTGCAGTCATAAAACCAGAAACAACTGGGTACGGAATGTATCTTATATATTTACCTAATCCTATTAAACCTAATCCAATTTGAAATAACCCAGCCAATATAAAGACGGTTAAAATAGCAGGTAAAGCTTTAGAAACATCTCCATCATTTGCTGCTATTATACCTGCAATAACTACCATACTTACAGCAGTCATTGGAGCTGTAGGACCAGAAATTTGAGTACTTGTGCCTCCGAAAAGAGCCGCAAAAAAACTAATAAAAATGGCGCCATATAAACCTGCACTTGGTCCTAATCCAGAAGAGACACCAAAAGCTAAGGCCAAAGGTAAAGCGACAATACCAGCTGTAATACCTCCAAAAGCATCACCTTTTATGTTTGAAAAAATGTTTTTCATGTTTAATATATATATATGTATTTTTAAGGCAACTAAGTTAATTCATATTTGTTCAAAAAAAAAGGCAATACTAGAAAGTATTGCCTTTTAATTTCAAAGACTTTTATATTAGATATTCACAAAGGTTATTATATTTAATTGGTCTCTATTTTACCTTTCAAAGAATGGATTTATATAGCCTATTTCAATACTGATAATTGTGTTTATATTTCATCTAATACCACCATACAGTCTATTTCTCTCAAAAACAGAAGTTTTTGTATTTAAAAATACTTCATTGTAAGCTGATAAATAATACTTATTATTTTCCGTAATATTTATAGGAATGTTTAGAGATAAAAATATCGAAATGCATCTTAAAATTAGATTCTACAAAACGTTGCTGAAATCGATAACGATATCCTAACTTAATTTTACTAAAAGTTTGACTATTGGTAAATTGTTGTAAAATAAGACGTCCCTTTATTATCAGTTTTAGAGATGTAATTTTATGTTAAATAGAACCATGTACTAAAAGCACATTGTTTTTCTATCCCAAAGTAATATAAGGCAGTAAAAGTATTGCTACTAGAACTGCCTTTTTAATTACACCTTTTTTCAAAACTTAAACTTATCCAATAAAGTTTACAGTACCTGTATTTACATCATACATGGCCCCTACAATTTTAATTTCACCATTTTTTTCCATTTCAGTAAGTATTGGAGATTCATTATGGATTCTTTCAATGGTTAAAAGAACGTTCTTTTCGGAAACAGTATCTACAAATTCTAAATTTTTTGAATTTCTTAAACTGATATCTTTAGGTTCTGTAACAGCGTTTACTGCAGGTGTGATTTTTTCAAGTAACTTCGTTAAATTACCCATTTTAGCGTTGTCGCAAGCCCCTTTTACAGCACCACAGCTTGTGTGACCCAGAACAACAATTAGCTTTGTTCCTGCTAATTTACAAGCAAACTCCATACTACCTAAAATATCTTCGTTTACAAAGTTCCCTGCAATTCTTACACTAAAAATATCTCCCAAACCTTGGTCAAAAACCAATTCTGCGGATACCCTAGAATCTATACAGCTTAAAATAGTCGCAAAAGGGAATTGACCATCACTAGTATCGTTTACTTGTTCCAAAAGATTTCTATTTGCTTTTAAGTTGTTTTGAAATCTTAAATTTCCTTCTTTTAAAAACGTTAACGATTTTTGAGGTGTTATTTCTGCTTGTGTTTCTTTTGTATGTGCTTTCATAAATATTGTTTTTATTAGGTTGTTAAAATAAGTGAGCAATCAAGTTTATTAATTACATCTTTAATGTTTTGTTTTATCGAATTAGAATTATTTTTTTGTCTATTCACAAAAAGTAAATTAACATTGCTTTTTAATAGATAGTTAGAAATATTCTTTAAAACATTATCTCCTTCAGAAAAAACATATTCAACAGTTTCGCTATCTTTTAAGAATGTTTTATTATTTGAAGAATCTAAATTATTTGCAATATTAAAAGCCTTTAAAGGGTTTTGAGTAGAACGTTTAATGTTTTCTGAAAAATCATCATCCGTTTTCGAATAGTTAAATAAACCTAAAGACAATTCTTTATTTGGCTCTAATTCATTTTTATCATCAATAATTACAATTGGGCCCTTATGTTTTTTAAGTATAAAGGATGTTATGTTATCACCAATAAAGCTTACTGTTTTAGATTTTCTTTTACCTAAAACAATAATATCTGGTTTAGTCTCCTCTATATGCTTTTCTATTTCGTTTTTTAAATTTCCAATAGAAAAGGTATGATTTATCGCTATCTTATATTCTTCTGACATAGGACCTATTATGCTTTTTATCTTTTTATCGATAGAAAAATATTCTTTATTTATAGTTCTCATTGCAGATAATTGACTTTCTTTTTCAACAACTTCTGTTGGTTTTTTTACATAAAAAAAGTTAACATCAGCATCCACTATTTTAGCTAAACTTATACTGCTTTTTATCGTTTTACTTGTAGATTTATTTAAATCTGAGAGTACTAAAATTTTATATTTATTTATTTTCATGATATCTTAACTTAAACTAATATTTGATTTTGGTCTTAATTCAAAGAATTCAATAAAACTTGTAGGATTTTCAATAATACCTCGTTTTGAAATTAATTTGATGTCAATGTTTCTTTCTTTTGCCTTAAATGCAAAATCTTCTAAAATTTCTATAATATCATTGTCCAAATATCTAGTCTTAAGTAAATCAAGTTCTAAACAACTGTCTCTTGGTAAACTATCTAATTCCTTAATGATAGCCCCTTTATTAAAAAATGTAACCTCTTCTGCAAGGGTCATTTTTATTTTATGTTTTCCATTGCTTTTATTTTCAATATGTAGGAAATGAGAGTTTTGGTAGCTTTTCATTAATATCACCACAATACCAACAGCAAGTCCTAAACCGATACCGTATAAAAGATCAATAAAAACAATTCCCAAAACAGTAACTGTAAAAGGGATAAACTGTTTCCATCCTAACTTATACATTTGTTTAAATAGAGAAGGTTTTGCCAATTTATAGCCTACTATAAAAAGAATTGCTGCTAAAACGGATAATGGAATTTTATTTAATAAAGTCGGTATTAAAATTACCGAAATTAGTAACAAGAAACCATGAATTATAGCTGCCATTTTAGTTCTTCCTCCAGATTGAATATTTGCAGAACTTCTTACAATTACTTGTGTAATTGGTAAACCACCAATTAAACCAGAAATAATATTACCAGCTCCCTGTGCCAGTAATTCTCTATTTGTTGGTGTTACATTTTTATGAGGATCTAGTTTATCTGTAGCTTCTACACATAATAAGGTTTCTAAACTTGCAACCAAGGCAATTGTAAATGCTACCACCCAAATATCGGGGTTATAAATTGCGTTAAAATTCGGGAAACTAAATTGACTTAAAAAAGAATCTAAATTATCTGGCACAGGAACACTTACTAAATGAGAGGCGCTAATGCCAAATTTAGAATTAGATGCTGTTACAAAAAAGTAAACAATACCAATGACTACAGCAACTAAAGGACCTTGTACTATTTGAAAAACTTTTCCTTTTTTTGATAAAACACTACTCCATAGTAATAGTATACCTAAACTAATAATTCCAATTAAAGTAGAACCTAAATTAATGTTGTTTATAGAGTTGATAATTTCTGAAAATGTGTTTTCTCCATTAACTTGAAAGAAAGTTAAATCACCTTCAGGATCTGCATCATACCCAAAAAAATGAGGAATTTGTTTTAGAATTATGATAATTCCAATTCCTGTTAACATTCCTTTAATAACAGAAGAAGGAAAATAATACCCTATAATTCCTGCTTTTAAAAAGCCAAAGATTAATTGAATAACACCCCCTAGAACAACAGCAACTAAGAAGTTTTCATAACCACCTAACGTGCCAATTGCAGTTAAAACGATGGCTGCTAAACCTGCAGCTGGTCCACTCACTCCTATTTTAGATCCACTTAAGAAACCTACGATTACTCCACCAATAATTCCTGCAATTAATCCAGAAAAAAGAGGTGCGCCACTTGCTAATGCAATACCTAAACACAAAGGTAGTGCTACAAAAAATACCACAATACTTGCAGGTAAATCGTTTTTAATATATTTAAACATATATGTATATAATTTTATCTCTAAATAATTTTATTTAGAGTATTTTAAATTTAAAAGATGATTGAATTTGTCTTAATTAACGATATGTTACGACAGTAATTCTGGTGGTGGAGTTGTTTTTTTTGGATATTCTGAAGTGTAGTTTTTAGATTGAAAACGTACATTTCTCTTTTTTTGAATTCCGTCTAATAATAAAGTTCCAAAAGAGTCTGTCGGATGAATTTTAACTTCTAAATCTTTTGAAGTTTCTTTTCCTTTGTTTTCCTCTTCTTCATTCATGTCAAGAAAAAAAGCAATATGCTGGCTATCATCGATTAAACTAATTACTGATGGTGTAATTAATAAAATTGAAAAGAGGAATGTGAAAAAAAGTGCAATTTTAACTCTCAATAACAGAATCTATATTATAGTTGTGCAAAAATAAGAAAGGTTTTTTAAATAATTGTAATTATAATAATTAAAAATCGCTTAAAAGCCTTATTTCATCAGCAATAATCCAACCTAATTTACCGTCAGCTAATTTTATCTTTTTCCAGTCATCTAAGTTATCTAACACCAAAACTTTTGTGCCCTCATGAAGGGTAAAAACTTCTTCAGAATTTAAAGTTGGGGCATTTCTTACTGCTGTTTTTTTAGCAAATACAATAGCTTCTTTGTTATTATTAGAATGTAAATATTGATTGTAAGTAATTAAAGAAGAGGTAATCAGAAGAATAAAGTTTAAAGCACTTATTACAAAGTAAAAGCGTTTTTTAGAAGGAGATACTGCAAAATAGAATAATAAAAAAAACAAACTTCCTAATATAGAAAATACAATAGTGACAATTGCCCATTGATTGTAAGAAAGCATTTGTAAGTAGTTTTTATTAAATTTTTGAAATACTGTTTTTGGCAATTCTTCAATATTATCTAATGCTAAACGTTTCGCAAAAACTAAATTATTTTTCACATCTTCGTTTAAAGGGTCTAATTTTAAAGACTTTTCATAATGGTAAATCGAGGGACCAACCTTGTTTAATTTGTAATAAGAGTTGCCTAAGTTATAGTGTAATTCTGATGAAACTAAACCTTGGTCTTCTATTTTTTCGTACAATGCTATTGCTTGTTCAAACTTTTCGTTTTTGTATAAATCATTTGCAGAAGAGAACGATTCACTTGCAGTTTGAGCAGTGATTATATTTGTAATTATCAGTAATAAAAACAGGGTTTTTTTCATCTTATAACTGTTTATCTAATTGAACGATTACTAGTTTTGCTCTTTCAAATTCTTGCTTCATTTCTGTATTTGTTATTGGGGAATAACGTGCAAGGTCTGAATGTTCTAAAACTTCTATAAATTGTTTTATAGTATTTTCATCAACATTTTTTTGTTGTAAAATTTGAGCTATTTTCTCTTTACTAATATCAGCAATTTCAATACCTAATTTCGCTTTTAAATAATTGTGTAAAGCACGTTCTAATGCTTCATAGAAAGCTTCTTTTTCACCTAACTGTTTTTGTGCTTCAGATAAGTATTTTTTAGCCAATCTTTCTGCCTTTCTTTGTTTTCTCCCAATAACATCACTGTTGCGTTTCTCGTTATTTTTGGCAATAATAATTCCTAGAGGAATAATTAATAAAGGAAGAAATAGCAATAAGTAAAATAAGTTAGATTTGTAGAAATCTGGAGTTTCTTCAGCTACAAATTTGCTTTTTGTTTGAATATATCTAAAATTCTTACCAGTAGAAACCACTTTTTGTTTTTGTATCGTATTACTTTTTTTATTTGTGATTAATTCTTTTCCTTCTAAAACATCAACAAACAAATCTTCTGTATCAATAGTTTTGTATTTTCCTGTATCAGGATTAAAATAAGAAAAAGCAACATTTGGTATTTTATATTTTCCTTTATACTGAGGTACAACGGTATAAATATCAGTTACTGAACCAGTAATTCCATTAGCAGCAACTCGAACTCTTTCTTTTCTCTCTGGTTGATATTTCTCTAATTCAGCGGGAGTTTTTACCGTTGGTAATTCAAATAATTTTAAATTTCCTTTACCAGATACAACTACTTTTATTTGTGATGATTCGTTTGCCTTTAAAGCATTTTTACTCAAAGAAACATCAAATTTAAATTGCCCAACAGCACCTGTGAAATTTTCTGGCTTATTTTCTAAAGGAAGACCTTTAGGTCTGATAATTTTTTTAGTAGAGGCAAATTCTTTTTTAATATTTTTTGTGATTACATTTCCAAAAAAGTCAACTCTCCCCGTTGGAACCCCAATAACAATATCCATTTTCATGGGGTCAATTGTAAGTTTTCCTGTTTTTGTAGGAATTAATAATGCTTTTTGAAGTACAATATATCTGTAGTTTTCATTATTATATTTTCCCATTTTTACAGGGAAACCATTTATTCTAATTTCTTGATTCCAAAAGCCATTATATTGTGGAGCTTCTGTTACTGAGGTATCATAAACACTGATATTTTCGCTTACATATAACCTGTATTCTACATAGATTCCTTCGCCAACAAAAGGTTTAGATTTAGAAACTTCTGCTACTAAATGTATGTTTTGTTGCGCTATATAATTTGGGTCATTCGGGTTTTCAGCAACATCAACAGGTTTCAAAACAATGATTTTCATCATTTTTGAATTTAAATTTTTTCCTCTATACTTAATATTTGCAGGACTAATAATAAGTTCTCCTTGCCTTTTTGGTTTTATTATATATGTGTAAGATTGAGAAAAACTTACTTTCCCGTTAATCCAAGATTGGCTAACAGATTGACTTGGTCCTTGGATAATTCTAAAGCCTTTAAAATCTGGAGGCGTAAAATTATCGGCACCTTGTTTGTTCATAGAAAACTCTATGCGTAAACGTTGGTTTAAACCTAGTTTATTTTTACTCACTTTAACTTTTAATTCTGCTTCTTGTGCAACAATTGAAAGTGATAATAAGCTTATAAATATTGATATGTAAAATTTCAACTTCATACTTACTTCTCTTAACATCTCCAAAAAGGAGAAATACTCTTTCTTAATTTTTTATTTAACAACGAACTGTAATTTCTAATAAGATGTATTAAAAGAATTTTCAAAAATATGATTTTTCTTCTCCTTAAAGAGCATTAAAGATGGGCTATTACCAATCTTTTTCTTGTTTTATTTTTTTGCCCTTTGCCTTTTTAGCATTCATCTTCTTTTGAGTCTTTTTTTCCTCATTATTTAAGCTTTCTAATAGTTGCTTAATTTGTTGAGGAGACATTTTCCCTTGTTGAGGTTTAGGCTTCTCTTTCTGATCTTTTTTATTGTCTTTTTTAGGGTCCTTCTTTTTATCTCCTTCGTCGTCTTTCTTTTTATCGTCCTTTTTATCCTTGTCGTCATCACCTTCCTTCTTGTCCTTGTCTTTGTCCTTATTTTTATCGTCTTTATTTTTTTTATTCTTGTCTTTATCTTTTTTATCGTCTTTATTTTTCTGCTTTTCTTTCTCTAGTTTATCTTGAGCTACCGCTAAATTATAACGAGTTTCATCATCATTAGGATTATTTCTTAATGAGTTTTTATAAGCGTCTACGGCACCTTGGTAGTTTTTAGTTTCCATCATAGAATTGCCTAAATTATGGTACGCTTCTGATTTAGTGTATTTATCTGTGGCAGTTTTTGCCGTTAATTCGTATTGAGGTACAGCTTCTTTAAAGTTTTTGTTTTCATACAAAGCATTGCCTAAATTATAATTTGCTTTGTCATAATATGAACTTTTATCTAAGGCTTTTCTGTAGGCGACAGAAGCGTCTGTGTATTGTTTTTGTTGATACAATTCATTGCCCTGTCTCACCATTTTTCTAGCTTTACGTTGTAAAGCAATAGAATCTTTTTGCGCAAGAATACTTGTTGATGAAAATAGCATCAAGCATAAAATAAGGATGTTTTGTAAAAGTTTCATTTTTTATTTTTTTACCTTTTCTTCATTAAATAAATCAACTTTTCTTAACCATTTTGTTTTCTTATCAAACAAGAAAACATCTAAAATTAAAAATAAAATTCCTATTGCTAGAAACCATTGAAATTGATCTTTGTAATCAGAAAATTGTTTTGTTTCAAATTCACTTTTTTGTGCATTTGTAATAATTTCTGAAATCTTTTTTACAGGAATTTCAGTAACATTTCCATCGATATACTCTCCATTAGCTGCATCTGCAATTCCTTGTAAAACTTTAGGCATTAGTTTGGTAATTACAGTTTCTCCTTTATTGTCTTTTTTGTAGCCATTTATAGCGCCGTTTAAACGTATAGGAATTGGGCCACCTTTTTCTGCCCCAACACCAACAGTATAAATCTTAACACCTTCATTAGCCAAATTTAGAGCTACTTGTTTGGTTTCTTCTTGATGGTCTTCACCATCAGAAATAATGACTAAAAACCTGTTGGTTTGCTCATCGTTATTATAATAGGTTTTTGCTAATTCCAATGCTTCACTAATGGCTGTTCCTTGACTAGAAACCATATCTGGATTTGCATTTTGCAAAAACATACTAGCAGCTGCATGATCTGTTGTTATTGGTAAAAGCGGATAAGAATTACCTGCATAAATAATAATACCAACTCGATCACTTCCTAACTTATCAATGATCTTAGAAATAATTTGTTTTGCTTTTTCTAATCGGTTAGGCGCAATATCTTCCGCCAACATACTTCTTGATACATCCAAAGCAAAAACGACATCTACACCTTCTCTTTTTACCGTTTTTAGTTTAGATCCCATTTTAGGATTCACCAAAGAAATCACTAAAAAAGCAATTCCTAACAACAACATTATCAGTTTTAAGGTTGATTTGAATGTGGACGAATTTGGTGCTAATACTTTTAATAAATCAGGATTAGAAAATTTACGTTGCGTTCTTTTTTTCCACCACAAAACCAATAGAAAAACAACAATCATTGCAGGAATAATTGCTAATAAATAAAAATAAATTGGTTCTTCTAATTTGTACATTTTAAATAAAGCTCTTAAATAATGTATTTCTTAATAAGAATTCAAGTAGTAATAAACCAAGAGCCAATAGCACTAAAGATCGATACATCTCTTGGTAATTATAATATTTAAATTCTTCTACTTTTGTTTTTTCGAGTTTGTCAATTTCATCATAAATTTCTTTTAATGAAGTATTATCTGTAGCTCTAAAATATTTTCCATTTGTTTCTTTTGCTATTTCTTTTAGCAAATCTTCATCAATTTCTACTTGCTGTTTCCTAAAATTTAACTTTCCTGTTCTTGGATCTTTACTCCAAGGGAAATCGGCCATTCCATTAGTTCCAATTCCTACCGTATAAACTTTAATGCCTAGTTCTTTTGCGAGTTCTGTTGCCGTTCTTGGATCTATATTTCCTGAGTTGTTTACTCCATCAGTTAATAAAATTATAACCTTGCTTTTTGCCTTACTTTCTTTAAGCCTATTTACTCCAGAACCTAACCCCATACCAATGGCAGTTCCTCCTTCTAGTTGGCCCCATTTTAATTCTGAGATTGTGCGTTTTACAATAGCTTTATCACTAGTAATTGGCGTTTGTGTAAAACTTTCTCCTGCATAAACTACGATACCAATTCTGTCATTTGGTCTTCTGTCAACAAAATCGATAGCTACTTTTTTTAAAGCTTCTAATCTGTTTGGTTTTAAATCTCTAGCTAACATACTTGCAGAAACATCAATTGCCATAACGATATCTATACCTCTGTTTGTTTTTGTTTTTTTACTTACAGAAACATTTCTTGGTCTTGCTAAAGCTACAATTGTTAAAGCCAAAGCTAGTATTCTTAAAAGAGATAAGATTGGTTTTAATTTTGATAAAATTGATGGTTTTACCTTAAAACCTTTAACACTCGGCATCGTTAAAATTGCGACATCTTTTTTACGCATAAAGAAATACCAAGCTACCAAAAATGGAATTAAAATTAGCAGCCACAAAAATTCTGGATTTAAAAATTCAAAATTATTCCAATTCATCATCTTCTATAATTGGTTTAGGTTTTAAACTACTAACAATATCTTCAGCATCTTTTCTATCTTCTTCGATTTCTAAGGCTAATGGTTTGGATTTTGCAAACTTTACTAAATCGGCCTCTTGTAGTAATTCTTTTAGTTTATTAATTGTTTCTTTTGATGTCTTTATCGTTTCTACGTCATTAAAATCTTTTAGTGTTTCCAAGATTTCATCTGTAGTTTTTTCTAAGGCAGGTACTTTTAATTCACGCTCAATATAACCCCGTACAATTTCTGTTAACTCACTATAGTATTCTTTGACTTTATTATTTTGCCAAAGTAATTTTTCATCTAATTCATTCAACTTATAAATAGCTTCTTCGTAAGGAGGTAAAGCTCTATAGGTTGGTTCGTCATCTTCTGTTTTTTGTTTTCTGATAACAAACCAGTAAATCCAGAAACCTATAATCGCTAAAGCAGCTAAAAGGGTATAAATATATATTTTAAAATCATCAAAAGTATAAGGCTCTGCTTTAATCGTTTTTATAGGAAATTTCTTAATTTTAGTAGTGTCAATAGCAACAGTAGCGACATTTACTAACATAGAATCTGTTAGATATGCTTGGTTTTTTACGAAAATTTGTTGTTGAGGAATGTAGTATGCGCCACTATCAAAACCAGTTATAATATATTTTTGAATTAGCATATTATTAAGAGTGTCAATTCTAGCAGAATCGATAACTTCTAAACCTTTTAATTCGAGTTTAGGAAGAATTACATTCTCAGTTTCATTTACAGAAATTCTATAACTAAATTGCTCACCAATTCTAATTTGTGAAGTTTCAATTTGTGCTTTTACCATTGAATTCTGTGCAAAAGCAGAAACGCTAATTAGTAAAAGAAAAAATAACATAAAGCTTCTCCCAGCAATCTCCTCTCTATGGGGAAGAGTATACTTGGTTTTTCCTTTATTATTTTCTTTTTGAAATATTTTATATGTATTGACTGTTTTCAACTTTTAAATTTATTTTTTCAATGTAATAATACATAAATTTTACATTTTGATTGTTTCTTCCCCTAAGAATTGTTAGCGTAGGATTTTATCTTCCTTTGTGTTTAAAGTAACCTAATAATTTTTTCACGTAACCTTCATCAACTCTAGTATTAATAGTTCCTGCACCACTTCTTTTAAAAGTACTTATGTAATATTCAGTTAGCCTTAATGCGTTTTCTTTGTAATTTATTCTGATAGATTTTGATGCGGTATTAACCAATTGAACACTACCCGATTCAGCATCTAACATTTGCACCATTCCTAAATTCGGAATTTCTTCATCATGTTTATCATACACTCTAATGCCAGTTAAATCGTGTTTTTTTGCTGCAATTTTTAATGTTTTTTCATAATCATCATCCATAAAATCAGATAACATAAAAACAATGGCTCTTTTTTTCATCACACTTGATAAA
>CEWR01158671.1_pt1 | contig 19660 bp, 15 predicted proteins | sample 356321 | NCBI WGS metagenome assembly CEWR01 (sample SAMEA2621551, study PRJEB7988) | marine metagenome | biome: marine biome (ENVO:00000447); feature: mesopelagic zone (ENVO:00000213); material: "saline water (ENVO:00002010), including plankton (ENVO:xxxxxxxx)" | depth 790 m
ACTTGAGACTTGAGACTTTACAACTGAAACTCAATTTAAATTTCTTTTTTCAATAAAAAAACGTTTTATCAACATCGAACATTCCTCTGCCATAATTCCTTTGGTCACTTTTGTTTTAGGATGCAGTGTCGTTTTATATTTCTCAAAACCACGCAAACTATCTGAGGCTCCAAAAACAATTCTTCCTATCTGAGTCCAATAACTAGCACCAGCACACATTTGACATGGTTCTAAAGTAACATACAAGGTGCAATCTTTTAAATACTTTCCACCTAAAAAATCTGATGCTGCTGTAAAAGCTTGCATTTCTGCATGTGCAGTAACATCGTTCAAAGCTTCAGTTAAATTATGACCTCTCGCTATAATTCTATCTTGACTCACAATAACAGCTCCAACAGGAACTTCATTCTTATCAAAAGCGATCTGTGCTTCTTCAAAGGCACGTTTCATAAAATAAGTATCATCAAATGGGTTGAGCATAAAACAAATATAGATACTTGAACTTCATAAATAGTCAAAAAACAGAAAAAATAAAACCCTTGCTGTTTTCAAAATTACTTTCTAAAAGACTTCATTTATCGTACTCTTTATTTAAACTCATAAAGCTCAAATTTATAGTATCTTTGCCTCATAATTCATGGAAAACTCTTTACTAAAAAACATCAACAATCCTAAGGATTTAAGAAAACTCACTACGAATGACTTGTCAATTGTAGCAAAAGAATTACGCGACTATATTATTGACATCGTAGCAACAAAAGAAGGGCATTTAGGAGCTAGTTTAGGAGTTGTAGAATTGACCATTGCTTTGCATTACGTATTTGACACCCCGCACGATTCTTTGATCTGGGATGTTGGTCATCAAGCGTATGCTCATAAAATTTTAACTGAAAGAAAGGCTGTTTTTCACACCAATCGTCAATTCAATGGAATTAGTGGTTTTCCAAAACGAACAGAAAGCATTTATGACTCTTTTGGCACAGGCCATTCTTCTACATCAATTTCCGCTACCTTGGGAATGGCAATGGCTTCTCAAATAAAAGGAGAAACAGATAAAATACATATTGCAGTGATTGGAGATGCTTCCATCGCCTCAGGGATGGCCTTTGAAGGATTAAATCATGCAGGCGTGACGAATGCCAATATATTGGTGATTTTAAACGACAACGCAATGGGAATTGACCCTAGTGTTGGTGCTCTGAAAAATTATTTAATGAAAGCAAAAGTTGGTCATAAATCCAAAAAAGGAAATATGATTGAAGCTTTAAATTTTAATTATTCTGGTCCAATAGACGGTCATAACATACCTTCATTATTAAAAGAACTACAACGCTTACAAAAAACAAAAGGTCCTAAGTTTCTACATATTGTTACTACAAAAGGAAAAGGATTAAAAAAAGCAGAACAAGAACAAATTACATATCACGCTCCTGGAAAATTTGATAAAATTACGGGAGAACTTCAACCCAAAATCAGCACAAATAAAGCACCAAAATACCAAGATGTTTTTGGCCGCACCTTAGTTGAACTGGCAGAAAAAAATAAAAAAATTGTAGGTATTACTCCGGCTATGCCAACAGGTAGCTCTTTAAAATATATGATTGAGGCTTTTCCTGAGCGAGCTTTTGATGTAGGAATTGCTGAGCAACACGCAGTCACACTGGCAGCAGGAATGGCAACACAAGGGTTGATTCCTTACTGCACTATTTATTCTACTTTTATGCAACGAGCTTACGACCAAATAATACATGATGTCGCTATTCAAAACCTGCCTGTAATATTTTGCATTGACAGAGCTGGATTGGTTGGTGAAGATGGAGCTACCCATCACGGTGTCTTTGATATTAGTTTTTTAAGATGTATACCTAACCTACTCATATTTGCGCCTTTAAATGAAATTGATCTAAGGAATATACTCTATACTGTTCAGCTTGGAGGTTTAAAAAACCCAATAGCAATTCGGTATCCTAGAGGGCAAGGGAATATTGAAAATTGGAGAATTCCTTTTGAAAAAATCACAATTGGAAAAGGAAGAACTTTAAAAGAAGGGAGCGCTCTTGCTGTTCTATCTATTGGAACCATTGGAAATCGTATCACCTCAATTTTAAATGAATTAAGTGATTCACAACAACAAAAAGTAGCACACTATAACCTACTCTTTATAAAGCCTTTAGACAAAGAATTACTTGTGTCAATTTTCAATAAATTCAACAAAATTATTACAATAGAAGACCATGCTGTAAAAGGAGGGTTTGGTAGTGCAATTCTTGAATTCTCGCATGAAAATAATTTTTACAACAATACAATTAAGGTCATAGGAGTTCCTGATAATTTTATAGAACATGGGTCTATGGAGGCGCTCTATAAGAACATTTCGTTAGACATTAAAAGTATAAAAAGAGCAATTTTAGACAGTATCTGATTTTTTGGCACTTTTTTTGATATAAATTGTTTTTTTAACTTATGAAGCAAATACTCATACATTTTATTGTTTTATTCTCTTTTTTTAGTATGTATTCGCATATAGAAAAGGATTCGATTTCAATAAAAAAAGACTCTATAAAAACTACACAATGGGCTTATAAAAAAACGGTAGGCTTGCTAATGACACAAACAGCTTTTGTGAATTGGAATGCAGGTGGAGAGAATTCTATTGCCGGAATTACCACTTTTGATTTTGAATTCAACTACAAAAAAGATAGATTATTTTGGAATAACCTTTTCAAAAGTAGGTTTGGATTGAATCAAGAAAAAGGTCAGAAAGTTAGAAAAACAGATGACGTCATTGAATTTACTTCTAGTTTTGGATATCGAAAGACGGCAACATCAAATTGGTATAATTCGGCGAGGTTTAACTTCAGAACACAATACGCACCAGGTTACAAATATCCAGATAGAGATACCTCAATTTCAGATTTTTTTGCACCCGCTTATATATTTTTAGGAGTTGGTTCGCAATACACTTCACCTTCTAAAAAATACAAATTGTATCTGTCTCCTCTCACAAATAAAACAACTTTGGTTTGGGATCAAAGACTAGCAGACCAAGGATCTTTTGGTGTAAGAAAAGCCGAATATGACACGGATGGCGAACTTGTCAAAGACGGTGAGAATTCTAAGATTGAATTTGGGACCTTATTAACAGGTGAGTGGGAACATGAAATAATGGAAAACATTATCATGAACAACAAACTAATCTTATATTCAGATTTTATAAACTCTTTTTTAAATGTTGATTTTGACTGGGAAATGAACCTACAGCTAGTCGTAAATAAATATGTAAAGGCTAAAATTGGTACTCATCTTATTTATGATGACGATGTGAAAGACGAAGAAACAGGTACTGCTAAAATACAACTGAAACAACTATTAGGAGTAGGTGTTGTCTATTCTTTCTAAAAAGACTACCATTGAAATTTCACAACAAATTCATGCGCTCCTGATGACACAGAACTAAAGTCAGATGTAGAAGATTCATATGCATATCCAAAATGAGTATCGTTAATCACTTTTAATAATAGAGAGAAAATCACGGAAGTATCAACTCTATACGTAAGACCTGCTTCAACTAAATTTGAAAAATCTGCAGTTGCTGAAATATCCAATAACACCTCTTCACCGGTAACTATTCTTGAAAAAAAAGAAGGTGTTAAGTCTATCGTTTCAGATACTAAAAAACGATACCCTCCCCCTAGATACATATGTGATTTTTCTTTTGTAATCTCAGAGATTACTTCTCCACTGCTATTTACTTTTGGCTTTTGAACCTCACTTAGTACAAGATTCGCTATAGATAGATTTATATAGTAACGCTCACTCTTTAAATAAGCACCAACTCCTATCAAAGGACTAAATGTACTTTCGTTACCACTAAACAAAGGATCATTCTCTGCTAATGAATTAAAATCTATTGTATAAAAAGCCCCTCCTGCCTTCATCCCAAAATATAAATTTGTGTATCTATCTAACTGTAATTTATAAGATGCGTCTACCACTACATCTGTTTGGGCTGAAATAAACACCTTGTCATTTATTAGAGAAAGTCCCAAACCTAAATTATGACCAACGTTCTTAGAATAAGACGCGTATTGTGTTGTAGGGTCGTTCTGCACATCCATAGATTTTTTTCGAAATCCAACCGCTACTTCGGTCTTATCAGAAACACCTGCATATGCGGCATTTAGTATATTCATATTATAATGATACATCAAATAATTAGGCGCTGTCTCTTGACCTAAAACTGACTTTGTAAATAATAATAATAAAAAAAAAAGGTGTAATATAAACTTCATGACCCGATATTCAATTTAAAAGAAATAAATTTTAATAATAGTAATACTTCTGACAAAAAACTATTTTCTAACTATAATTCTTTGAGTCTTTAAAATATGATTCCCCTTAAGAATTTTAACAACATAAACCCCTTCAACCAATTGTAATTCTACGCTATTATTTTTTGATTCAAATAATGTTATTTTTTCTTTTACAAATACATTCTTACCTGTACTATCATAAATCAACAAAGTAACAGGTTCCATTTTTTCACTAGTCGTTATATTGATTATTCTACTTGTTATTGTTGGAAAAATCACAATGGTTTTACTGTCATTTAAATTAGTCGTTTTTAAATCATCCGCAGAAAATTTCCCTGTAAAAACACCCCTCCCAAATGTAGTTGCCAGAATAGTATTATCTTCTGCTCTTAGCTGTAAATCGGTAACCTTTACATCACTCATACCATTGTATGTCTGTTCCCAATTTGGAGCATTTTCATTAAAGTTGCTAGTTTTCCATGTCCCTAAATCTGTTCCAACAATTACTTCATTATTATTTATTGGGTTTTGCAGAATTGTTTTCACTGGCAAGTCTGGTAAATTTCCTTCTTTATTAGCCCAGCTAACACCTCCATCAGCAGAGAACCAAACATTAGAAACTCCATAATTATGAAAAGTAACTAGAATTTCATTTTCATTAGCGCCATATTCAATATCAGAAATACTTCCTAAAAACTGACTCCCAGTAATATCTAACCAAGTAGCATTTGCATTTATATTTGTAGCTCTTAACAATTTACCTGTTTCAGTACCAATTAACAAGGTCGTACTTGTTGTTGTAAAAGGGGAAATTTTCATTGCCGTAGTCCAAGCATTTAGCAAGTTATTTCTTAAGGTATCCTTCGTTGCTGTTCCATCTGAAGATATTGCTAACAAATTAGAATACCTAAAAACTCTGTAATCACCATCTTTAGAGCCACTTGTGTACAATATATCTAAATTTGAATCCAAATCTGCTGGATTGATAAAATCACCATCATTTCCTGTATCCAAATTAATTGTTTTTCTTTTACCGTCTCTAAAATCCAATAAATCATATGAATTATTATAGACATAAGAAACAATCATATACAACTCTCCTACCTGATCTACAAAACAATACGCTCCGTCACCACCATTTATCTCAACGGAAGAACTGATATTCTTTCTTGGCATATAAAAACTTTGTGTTCCATTATCTTGTGTTCCTCCTATAAAGTATTCTTCTGCTACTGTTGGTGCAATTGCACCACGGTAGAATTGTGTTACATTGTAACCTGTATTCATTGCTTTCAAAGAGCTACCACTAGTGTTTGCACTTACCAAACTACTTGCAAAATAAACTCCTCCATCATTTCCAAAGACTGCTTGATCAGAATCATTTGGTCTAAAAGACATCGCATGCTGATCTGCATGTACTTCTGAATAACTTCCCGGTTTAGTGAAATGTCTTCTTGAAATTTGATCCCAAGTTGCTCCACTATTAACTGAACGAAATAAATTAATACCTCCTACATATAAAATTGCATCATTATTAGGATCAACTTCTATCATTAAATTGTAGTCAGCTTGTTTGTTTGCAAAGTCATCTGAATCAATACCATCATCTGAATCAGCAGGTAATGAAACAACTGTTGGATTCGAAGCAAATGCATCCGCTGTTTTATAAATAACAGGTTTTCTATTTGTTGCTTCAGCCAGAATATAGGCCTTTGAGGGATTTGTTGCAGAAAAGGCTAACTCTGTTCTATATACATTTGGGATTTGCATAACCTGAGTAAAAGTATTACCGCTTGTAAATTTCAATATAGCGCCACCCGCATCACTGTAATAATTTCTAGTAGTAGTCAACCAGAGCGTATTGTCAGCTGAAAGTTCGAAATCATTTGGCTGCTGTCTATTTCCGTTAATTTCAGGGAATGTAGGTCTAGTCCAGTTAGCTCCACTATCTATAGATTTAAAAACTCCATAATCAATCGGTCTTCCCAAAAATGTAGTTAAGGCTCCTCCGTATCTCCAAAAACTGGCTCCTACCCCTATAAAAACCTCTGATACTCCTCCATTATTACGAACAATAACATCTTGAATAAAATAATGACCTGATACTGTTTTAAATGTCCCACCAGTAGTCACTCCTTGCTCTCCTCCAAAAATAGAAACCCAATTTATTCCTCCATCAATAGATTTATAAACGCCATTCCCTGTTACAGTTCCGGCAGTATATAATTCACCTGTACCTATGTAAAATATATTGGTGTTATTAGGATCTACAGCGATACAACTAACCGACAAATTACCAGGAACATTTGTCATCTGAGACCATGTTGAATTAGGGTTTGTAATGTCGTTATTCACCCATAAACCGCCACTTACACCTCCTGCAAAGACTCTTTTATTATTACTATCATTAGGATCAAACAACAAAGCTCTTGTTCTACCCCCTACATTATTTGGCCCACGTTCTATCCACGGATTATCAACAGCATCGCCAGGTGATTTTCGAGAAATAGTACTCTTCGATAATTTAGCTTGAAGTTCTAATACTTTTTGAGGTTCTGGCTCTCCTGTAGCAGGATTCATTGTAAGTTCCCATTCTCTCTCAAAATATTTGTTTGGAGGAAGTGACCGTGCTTTTCTTTCTTCCTTTGTTAGTTTTAATGTTTTCTGAAAGGGAGACTCTTTTAAAAAGGCGATATGTTTCTCCCTTAAAACAACAGTAACATTATCTTTAGAGATCAATAAAAACCCAGAGATAAGAATTCCGATCATAAGTAAACTAATAATCTTTTTCATAGGACAATTGTTAAATTGATGATCCACTTATTTTTTTGTGTAATAGTATTGCGTATCCGTCAGACATACCAGCGATATAACTACAAACCATCATAATCCTGTCATAGATAGAATCAGAAAGCGTTGTGCATTTCTCAGGTAATAGTTTAAATATCAGTTTATCATAATTAGATTCTTTTCCTAAATAAGAGTTATTTACTGATGTAATAAATACCCCTAATAAATCTGCGATTATTTTATATCCAGCCACTTCTTTTTCAACTACATGATGGCTGTTATAAATTTTAGCAACACTAATTTGAATGATATCGTTTATCTGCGCTTCGTATTTACATTTATCTAACAAAGAGATAGAATAATCACCATTTAATATTGCTTCTTCATTCTTTAAAAACACACTTACAGCTTCTTGAATTAAGGTACCAATTGCCAAAGCTCTTAAATAACTTACTCGGTCTTTTTTAAATTTCAAAGAATGATATTTTTTAATATCTATAGTCTCTTTCACTAACTTTATTAAATATTCTAAGGCAAATTCTTCTTCAATCAATCCAAGGTTAATTCCATCTTCAAAATCGATAATGGTATAACAGATATCATCTGCTGCTTCTACTAAAAATGATAATGGATGTCTATTATAAGCTAGGTCTTCACCGGTCCGCATAGGTTTCAAGCCTAAATCTAAAACAACATCCTTAAAGAAATCTTTTTGAGACTGAAAACAGCCATACTTTTTATCAACGATATGACTAGTCGGTTTTTTCGGAAGCGACTCTTTTGGATACTTCATAAAAGCTCCCAAAGTCGCGTAAGACAATCTTAATCCTGAATCTGCATTCCCTTCAGATAAAATTTTTAGACCATTAGCATTTCCTTCAAAGTCAATGAAATCTTGCCACTCTTTAGCTGTTAGTTCAGATTTATACTGAAGTCCATCTCCCGATTTAAAATACTCACCAATAGCTTTTTCTCCGCTGTGTCCAAAAGGAGGATTTCCAATATCATGACTTAAAGCAGCTGCAGCTACAATGGCCCCAAAATCATTAAACGTATAACCCAAATCTTTTAGCTCAGGATATTTTTCAATTATTTTTTGCCCTACAATTCTTCCTAAAGATCTTCCCACTACAGAAACCTCCATACTATGTGTTAGACGTGTATGTACAAAGTCTGTTTTAGACACTGGAATGACTTGTGTTTTGTCTTGCAGGCTCCTAAAAGAAGAAGAAAACACAATACGATCAAAATCTACATCAAATCCCAAACGAGTTTCATCTTGTTTATTTCTAACTCTTTTTTCTTTATCTCCTGCTCTTTTTAAAGAAAGTAATTGCTCCCAATTCATATAGTGTAATCTGTTTTTTTATCTACTGCAATATACAATTTGAAATCGTAAACTCCTTTTTTATCTGAATCCATTGAAGAACACTACCCAATTTTTATAAACTACAGCTTATTTAATTAAACACCTCCGTATTTTCTAGGCAAAAAAAAGAGACTTCAAAATTAATTGAATCCTCTTTTAGGTCTAAATTAAAGTATCACTATTCATAAGGTAACTTTTCCACTTCAGATATTTTATTTTTATCTCCTTTCACCACACAAAACAATTTCACTTCATTATTATCTATAACCTTAGCATAATAAGTTCCGTCTGACAATCCTGAAATGTCATAGGTCTTTTTATATGCATACCCTTTTCCAAGGTTTTCAGAAAAAACCAACACACCCGTATCGCTATAAAGCTTTACCTGAATTATATTTTCATAAGAGGTAACATACAATACAAACGTATCTGAATATATTGTTTTAAACTTAAGTTTAGGTGTTGGCTTATTGTTCGCTGCATATGAAAACAAACTAACAATGAAAAAAACCAATAATACTATTTTTCTTAAAACTGCTTTCATCAATAAAAGGAATGATTTACTATTTATAACTGTTTTTCAACACAATAGAATTGTCAAAAATAAAGTCTCTTTTAATATCTAAAACAATGTGCATCATTAAATTATTTTCTTATGTATGCAAAATTCGTACCAATATCACAGAATCAATATAAAAGTAAAATTTATTAAAAAAAAAGATATGTATTCAACAATTATAGTATATTTGCTCGCGAATAAAATTTCAATGCTTGAGTGGTGGAATTGGTAGACACGCTGGACTTAAAATCCAGTGGACTGTAAGGTCCGTATGGGTTCAAGTCCCATCTCGAGTACTAAAGCCTTTTAATCTTTTGATTAAAAGGCTTTTTTCATGCACTTAAAAAACAATTACTCAACTACTATGGATCAACAAATATTTTAGGAGAGCAATTGAAATTAGGCAAATAATTTAGTCAATCCGTAGAGAAGTATTTTGACATCTATGACACCTCTAAACTGTGCTCTGAATTTTTTAATCTTGGCCTTAAAAGACTTTGCAGAAGAATTTGTACCTTATTGTCAAAACAGCACTAATACTATAAGTGTTAAAAGGTTTGGAGAGTTCTCCTGAGAAATCATTTACCGCTACTTCATCAAAATTTCCTGATTTATTATAAAAAAATTAATTGATCCGCTTTTAGTACCAAAAATAAAATTCAAAAATTATATCAATTTCTTAAGCTAGCATAAAGGACGTGTTGTTCTTTAAAATATTTTTATACACTACAATAGTACTCTAACTCAAGACATGTTAGCGAACCGTAACCTGTGACGAGCAACCTAACAAAAAATTCAAATGTTACTATTGAAGTTTCTTATACTATTCTTACTCACAAACGGCACAGAATAAAATTCTACGCTAGTAATTTACCTAACTACCTCATAAGATTATTAGTAGACTAAAACAAATTCTTTAAAAAACCGTAAATAATTTAACATTTACGGATTCTCGTTTTAGCTCTTACTCGGCAGAGAAAACCTCTGTACGCTCAATTTTATGGAGACATCTCAAAGACCTCGGATTCCGCCTCTTTTACCAAACTAAACGCTTTCTACTCTGTTAAGGTTGCTATCATTTTGTTTTCACTTCTTTGTGAAGAAAAATCTATATTTACAATTAACTTGTCATTATTTTTCACAAGAGAATATTTTTTAGAAAATTCTTTATCTTTGATTATCAAATAATACTTCCCCATAGGCAAATTAGCAATATCATAAATTTTACGGTATTTCACACCAACACTCAGTTTCTCAGTATAAATTATATATCCATATACATCTATTAACTGAATTGATGTTGTACTCTTAACTTCTTTCACGGACAGTAAAAATCTTTCTGTATTAATTGATTTTACTTCCATTGCAGGTTTCGGATCTCCATTCTCGGCATATGTTATTAGTCCAGCTAATAAAATGCTCATTACCAACACTCTTCTAATTGTTTTTTTCATAATTATGAATTTTAATTATATATCAAAGGTAGAAACATTTAGAAGGAATTCTTTCAGGGTTATTACCATGATTATGTCCTATATTACCTGTTAATATAAAAACATAAAATAAAAAAGGTAATATACCCTATTTATATACGATATCACTATACTAAAACCTATTGTTTCATAGGCTTTCAATTTTTAGCTAAAAAAGAATCAAAAATAGAATCAAATTCTTATTTTTATAACAAAACAAAACAGATATGAAATACACCTTTGACACAAAACTTACACTAGAACTATTGTTTTTGTATGTTGTGCTACCGATCTCTTTTTGTTTTTCCTTTACTACATACATTAAATTAGGCTTAGGTATTTTAAGTTTCATTTACTTATTAGTTATTCTCATTAGAAATAGATATTCGTTCTTCAAAGGAGCTTTTAAAAATTACACTCAAAAAATTGGACTTCAAATTTTAATAAACCTAGCCAGTCTTATTGTTATCTCTACAACTTATTTAATACTTACCAACCCCGATGCATTATTCAATGTTATTAAAGTAAAACCAACGATGTGGATTTCCTTTATTTGTATCTATTCGTTTTTATCAGTAATTCCTCAAGAAATTATTTATCGAAGTTTTTATTTTGAACGCTATAAAAAAATATTTCCGAATAAAACCCTTTTTATATTCTCAAACGCGCTGGTTTTTTCACTAGGACATATATTTTTCAACAACCTTTTAGTGAGCGTAATTACATTTATAGGAGGTCTTATTTTTGCTTATACCTATAAAAAAACCAAATCAATGCTACTCGTTTCCATAGAACATGCCATTTATGGATGTTGGCTGTATACTGTTGGTTTTGGAGAAATTTTGGGATTTCCTTCTCCCTAAGAGAAATAGACAGAAATGAAACTATAGAAGACCATTAGTGAACTTAAACGATTTATGATAAGAGTATTATAGAAATGACTAAACACACTTCCATGGATTACATCTCTCTAATTACTGCTATGATAAAAACTTTTATTTACGCCTCTATTGTCTGTTTGTTCCTGGCATGCAAACTAGAAGTAAAACAAAAACCAAACGTATTACTCTTATATATGGATGATTTACGCCCTGAATTGAACTGTTATGGGATAACCAATATCCAATCACCAAATATAGATGCGCTTGCAAATAATGGAATCCTTTTTGAAAACGCTTATTGCAATGTACCAGTTTGCGGTGCCTCTAGAGCTAGTATGCTTACAGGAATGCTTCCTATAAAAAACAGGTTTATAAACTACAATACCTTTGTTAGCAAAGAAACTCCGAATGCAATCACGCTTCCTCAGTTATTTAAAAACAATGGTTATACAACTATTTCTAATGGAAAAATCTACCATCATTTGGATGACAGAATAGGAGATTGGGACGAAGTTTACAGACCCTATGCTTTTGATAAAAATGACAAAGGTTTAGCACCTACTGACCATTGGCAGACATTATGGAAAGACTATCAACTTCCTGAAAATAGGAAATTTATTTAGAAACTGATACGGGTCCAGCTTACGAAAAAGCAGCCGTAAACGACACAATTTATATAGATGGATTGATGACCCAGAAAGTAATCAGAGATTTAAAAAAACTAAAATCTTCAAACAAGCCTTTCTTTTTAACTGCTGGTTTTATTTCCAACCATTTGCCTTTTAATGCTCCTAAAAAATATTGGGACTTGTACCCTACTGAAAGTATTAAGCAACCTTATAACAACTACCCTGCTAAAGATCTTCCAAAAGATGCCATCGGAACTTATGGTGAATTAAGACAATATGCCTTTGTTCCAAAAGTTGGACAAGTTACCGATGCCGAAGCAAAAAAATTAATTCACGGTTATTATGCTACCGTTAGTTATGTGGATGCTTTGATCGGTAAAATAACAAGTGCTTTAAAAACATTGGAACTCGATGAGAATACGATTGTTATTTTAGTTGCTGACCATGGTTATTTACTACAAGAACATGCCGAATGGGCAAAATTCACCAATCACAGACTTTCTGCAAGAGTTCCATTAATTATCAACCTACCTAATTCAACAACTAAAAATAGCACAACAGATGCTTTGGTAGAATTGGTAGACATCTACCCTACTTTGGCCGGATTATGTGGATTAGAAATTCCCAAAAACCAACTGAATGGAAAAAGTTTAGTTCCCTTATTAAATGGGAGAATACAAAACAAAAAAGTCATGTCTTTACAAAAAAAACAAATGGGTATACTATCAAAACTAATAGGTATAGCTATACTGAATATATCAACCTTAGTAATGGCAAAAAAAAATCAAACACGCTTTTTGACCATAGATTAGATGCCGTTGAAAATAAAAATATCTCAAAAAATACAACCTCGAAAAACATTGTTGTAGAATTGAGTGAACTTTTACGTACGGAATATCAGTATAATATTAATGGCGAATAGCATACTACATTTTAATAATTCTATTTTTCAGAATACGCATGTAACAAAGCCTCTAACCTTGGTAATTCTTCTGCGTACTTAGAGTCTTTCACTACATTATTAGTCTCTGCGTAATCCTTTGAATGATCAAACAATTCCTTACCAACTACCTTTTTTGTCTTCTTTTCATACCACTCTGTATATCTAAAGTTTTTGGTTTTAATAGAAACACCATGTTTCGACCCTCTTAAAAACTGACTAAATCCAGCTTCTTTAACAGTTGTCTTTGTATTATTTAAGACGGGAACAAGACTTACCCCTTCTAAATTATCTGGAGCCGAAAGACCTGTTAATTCACATAATGTGGGAAAAACATCTACCAATTCTACAATAGAGTTGGTCGTGCCGCCTTTGTTTCCGGGCACACGTATCATCAACGGAACTCTAGCATCTATTTCATAATTTGTATGTTTAGACCAAGCATTGTACTCCCCTAGCTTCCACCCATGATCTGAAAATAGAACAACGATTGTAGTATCGTCTAATCCTTCTTCTTTTAAAGAGGCTAACACTTTTCCTATCTGAGCATCTACATATGAAACACAAGCGTTGTAACCATGAATCAACTCTTTTCCTTTATCATTTGGAACAGTCTCTCCTCTTTTTATATCTGCATAGGCATGCAACTCTCCATTAATTACATTTGCTAAAGCATAACCAGGAGAACCTATTGGTATCTTTCTATATTCTGGAAATTCTAAAGCATCTCTATCGTATAAGTCCCAATATTTTTTTGGCGCATTAAAAGGTAAATGAGGCTTTTGAAAACCAATTGCAACAAAGAAATTATCATCCTTTAGAGATTTTAATTGTTCTATAGTAAAATTTGCATTTTGCCCATCTGCATATTCAACATCTAATACATCCCCCGCATCTGTTGCTGGTCCTTTTGTAAATTGTCGGTATTCTTTGTTCTTCAATCCTTTTTCTTTTGCCAGCGTTACTCGGCTTTCAATATAATTCAAAGCTTCTTCACTATGATACACATCTTTATCTGCAGCAAAATATGGCTGTGTCCATGACTGCTGTTCTATGTGATGCAATCCATGAAATAATTTACCTGAGCCCACAGTTTTATAACCAGCTTCTTTAAATACTTTAGGAATTACCGTTGTACTTTCTGGTGGATGCCCACGTTGCCCTAGTTTAATAATACCTAATGTATTAGGTCTTAATCCAGACATAAAAGAACTTCTTGAAGGACCACAAACCGCAACTTGTGAATAGGCATTGTTAAACTGAACAGCCGTTTTAGCAAAAGCATCTAAATTTGGTGTTTTAATAGTCTTATCTCCATAAGAACCTAACTGTGGTCTTAAGTCGTCTACAACTATAAATAACACGTTCATTTGATCTTTCTTCTGTGCTTGCAAACACAATACAGATAGAATTAAAGTAGTAAGAAGTACTGTTTTTTTCATAATAAATAATTATTCTACAATTAAATCCTATTGCTCCAAAACAAAATTAAATGCTAATCTTTATAAACGTCTGTTATCAAAAGTAACATTCTAAGCTCCGTGTGCTTTTCCTTTATTGATCAATAGCCAAAAGATACGTTATTTTTTTCATAAATAATAAAGTCTTCGTCATTACTAAAAGAAACGATAGCATCCTTTCTTTATATTTTATAATTGCAAAATTCTGTTAGACAACTTCATCTCTTAATAGTTCAATACAATCAATAGAAACTACCTGTAAATCAATATTTTCCTGGATATTCTTAATCCATCATTTTTTCTAACAACAAGTATATATATACCTCTCTCAATATCCGATACATTTAACTCACCTGTCTGAACATCAAAAACTTGTATCAACCTTCCTGCGGTCGTATACAATTCTCCAGATATAAGATCTTTATAATTTTTCATATATAAGATATCAGAAACAGGGTTTGGATACAACACAAAATTGTCATTATTATCTATATCATCAACATACAAACTATCCTCAACACTACTAGAAATAGTATCAAAATAATAGGTGCCTACAGCGCTTCCTAAATTTATTTTTAACTGTACAACTTGAGTATCTTCAGTCACATCTATTTCATAGTTAAATTCCTGATATACATCCGTTAAATTCATTGCTGAAGATGTTTTATTTGTTGTAACACCCAAACTATTTTTTATAAATATTTGATATTTAAAAGAAGTACCCGTATCTGGTGATTTTGCATAACTACTTACACGCAATGTTTTATTATTTAAATTTCCATTATACTCCTTATTCTTTAGTACAACTTTATTATAACCTTGGCCAGTTGAAACTGTTACCCTAGCACTTACTGCATCTCCATAAGACTCAGTTTCTCCATCAAAAAAAGTTGCGGCGGCACTTCCTGAAACAGCGAACTCCCAATCTGAATTGTATCCACATTCAAAATCTCCATTAACTAGAATACCACCTTCTTCCAAAAGATTACAATATCTATTTCCTTCTTCTCTTCCCAAGACACTTACTTCTGCCAAAGATAATTTTCTATCCCCCTCTCCTTGTATTCTAATATACCTTGCTTTTTTACCAATTCCTGTTTTTGAAAACAAACGAGATCCGGAGTTACCGCTATGGTAATATGCTATTGCATTTAGTTTTTCAGTAGCCATATTGCCATCTCCAAAAGGTTCATCATCAATCATTACAAAATAATTTTTTGAAGTTTCAGACACACCTGGTTTGGCAACACCATTTAATGTTTGACTACCCCAAACCTCTATAGATTCAATATCAAAGTTTTTACCTAAGTCCAAATCCCAATGAGGTTCTAATTCGCTTTCAGTATAAGACGATGACCCAACTGGAACCAATCCTCTTTGATAAAGTTGAGCATGTATTCTTCCATTTGTATTACCATCGATAGCTCTACTTGCTGGTGTTTCAATAGGAATAGTTTCAGTAGGAGTAGTTTCAAAGAATTCTTCTGTAGATGTTTTACTCTGAGTCGCAATTCCTTTTAAACTAATCAACTCTAATTGGGGTAATAAATTAATTTCATCTTCATAAACGGCATTTATATAAGGAGCAGTATTTGGTGCATTTAAAATATTAATTCGCACTGAAAATGTTTTGTATTCAAAAGACAGTCTATCTGGAACAGATTCTTTGATGATAAAATACAATTGATCTCCATTTGTAGCATCTTTAAAAACAGCATTGTCTTCTAAGTACTCTTCAAATTTTAATTTAGAAGCGAATTCATAAATTCTTTCAGGATAATCAAATCTTAAATTCCCTTGAGCCGGAGCTGATTTTATTCCGTAATTGTAAGACCCTGCACTGTCTGATATATACCCATCTACTGTAAATTTAAAATCTTCAGTTGCCACATCAACTTCTAAATCAGAAGTCGATTCCGTAATCGTAAAAGAAATTTCTCTATCTATCTTATCTTCTGAAGTCAAATACACAATATTATCAGGATGCTCTTTGTAGTCATAAGTGGCAAATTCAGTATCTAAATCCAATGCATAATGGTCTGTCACATTATTTTCTGAATAATTAACGAACGTCCATTGTGTAAATCCGTTATTTCTGGTTTTTAATTTTAAATAATCTGTTCCCAAGCCTACAACTTTAGACACACGTATTGCAGTACCACAATCTTCAATTTTTATATTTTCAAAACTATGATTTGAAGAATGTTTCCACATATCTATTCCTCTTGAATTTGAATTTTTACCAGATATATATACATCTTTAAAAGAATAATCTGCCTGATAGGTCAACTGGAACCCTGTGTTACATCCCCAAGATTTAAATCCATCTAAAACAGATCTAGATTCGTGATTCACGGCCATATCTCGTTCTATAGAATTTAAAGCAGTAAAAGAATTTATAACCGTTGTATTCTCAAAAAACAAGGCCACCTCAACTGGCAGTACTCCGTCACCTTCAGAACTATATCCATTTACAGCTAAAGGAAAATGATTTACCTGATGCTTTGGACGAATGACTGCCAGCGCTTCTGGATCTACTCTAAGTAAATTTGTTTTTACTGGATTTATATTGGTAATACCTACTCCAAAAATAACATCCGATATGACATTGTTTCTACAAACAACTGCTCTTCCTCTCATTGCCAAACCTTCTCCTCTAAACAGATAATCATCGTAAAAAAGAGCTGAATGATAAAAATTTGGATCAAAATAGTTTTCGCCATTAACCGGTGTATACGCATCACCTGTTCCATTTCTTGCTTTTCTAATATCAACTACAAGATTATCATCCCAAAAACCTGTTTCATTTCCAGCCTCAGAAACAATCCCTGCACCCGAAACATCATAGACTATATTATTTGAAATTTCTGCATGGGAATCATGGTGGGTAATTCCCCAACCTGGATTCCCCCAAACTACATTCCCTTGCACGTATGCTGCTTTTGTTCCATTTACAGCTCCTGTTCTATGTAAATGAATAGAATACCTTCCTCTGCTATTCGTGATTTTATTTGCATCTGGTTTTTTTAACTGCATAACCTCTTGACCTAAAGAAGATATTTTAGAGGTAAACACAACAGGATCCAACCATTTATCAAAAATAAAATCGTCTGCAACTCTAGACTTATCTGTTCTACCTAAGTTCTTAAATTGTGCAAATCGAAATTGAACATCTATAGGATTGTGCATTGCCATTACATGGCCTCTTCTTGAAATTTCAGAAATATCTGCTGATGAAAAAGTAATATTTCGTGTCAAGTTTCCCACATAACAATGCAAGTCTTCTGCTGCTCTTCCTTCATGGTTCTTTAATAAATTACTCGTTGTTTTTATTGTACTTCCTGAAATAGTAGCAATCGTATTTTGATCTACTCCTTTTGAGCTTGTCAACAAATTTCCTCCACTCGTAATAACAAGTTCATCGCCAACTCCCCAGCCAACAGGAGAAATAGACAAGTTTAGAGTTTTCTGGTTTTTTGCAGCATCTGTGCTTAGTTTTACTTTTGTGGTTTTTTCTTTCCCTAAAACTTGAATTTGCCCCATAGTAGTAAGTCCAAGTGACAGTTGCCCTGCATCCCAACTACTTCTTCCATAGACACCAGGTCCATCATAAATAACACTAGAAGAATGCTCTGTAAGTACTGTATTCGCATTTCCCTCAGTTGCTGTATCAAAACGATCTACACCTCCTGTAGTTGTTATTTTATACGTGACTTTGTGATGGTCTAAGCCATCGAAAAAATATGCTTTTGCAGCTGTATTCCATTCAAATGGATATATTCTTAAGGCAGCATTTTTATGTTCTTTTATGTCAAAAGGTTTGAATACAATATCTATTTTTCCATCTGTAACTCCTGATGCATAAATGTGAATTTTGGAATTCATGGTTCCTGTAAAAGTATCTACCACTAACTTTGTTATAGAAGCACTGTTTGGCTGTGACATAATAAATGTCCCGTGAACTTTAATCGCAAAAATATGATCGTTAGAGCTTTCAGCGTAGGTTACTTTATAATCTGAAGGGATCACAACAATTGCAGCTGAAGAAGGAATAGTATTGGTACTCCAGGTATCCGCAGAAAACCAAGAGCCCGATTTAATGGCTGTATGTGTAGCTGTGTTATCTGGTATTAAATCAGCAATAGAACTTGCTTGTGCTTGCTGAATACAAAATACTAAAAAAAATATAATTATTATATGTTCGTTGAGTTTCATTCGGATGTTTTGGGGTTCATTTAAGCTATATTATTTAGAGAGATTTATTTCTTTTCAAGAAATCCTTCAGACACTAAAAAGACATCCATTTCTTCTATCGTTTTTTCTAAATACGGACTCTTATTAAAAAAGGAATGTTCTTGACCTTCATATAAAAACAAATCACATCTACTGCCAACCGAATCCATACGTTTTTTATATTCTTTAGAAGAACTTACGGGAGTCGTTTTATCTTTTGTGCCAAAAAACACCACAGTTGGAGGTGCTCCTTTGGTGATGTTATGTAACGGTGAAATTTCAAGATGTCTTCCTTCCATTTTGCGATATCCATAGCCATTTTTACTATTGTCATACACTGGATTAAAAAGCACCAACGCCTCTGGAACAGAACTAATTGACAAATCTTCACCTATTTCTTCTAGCCCAATTACATTCCCACAAGCTGCTGCTAAATGTCCTCCAGCTGAACCTCCACCAGAAGCAATCATTCCTGGATTTATATGTAGTTCTTTAGCATGAGTCCTTACATATCTAATCGCGGATTTCGCATCATTTACAGCCTCAAAAGGACTTGTTTTATGTGTATTAAAAATTCTATATTCAACAGAAATAGCAATCATCCCTCTACTTGCCAAATAGGAAGCATGTCTTCTAAATGCTTTGTAAGAACCTCCATTCCATCCTCCCCCATGAAAAAAAACGATACTATTGTAGGTTTTTTTCTTGTCAAAATTCTGTGGTTTGTAGATATACATCTTTAGCTGTATTGTATCAATTGTTTTATAAACAATTATTTCAGGTACGATATTTGGAATTTTTATTTGAGAGTGCAATACAGCGCTAAAACAAATACAGATAAGTAATACTAATTTTTTCATTATAAAGAGTTTAATAGGTTTCGCTATTGGTTTTAACAAAGCTATCAATTATGCTTCTGAAAGAAGTTCAATGATTGTCTAGTTTGGTTTCATATGTGTCAAAACAAAAAAGCACCGCTTATGCAGCGGTGCTTTATACAATTATTATTATTAT
>CEWR01047747.1_pt1 | contig 19652 bp, 14 predicted proteins | sample 356321 | NCBI WGS metagenome assembly CEWR01 (sample SAMEA2621551, study PRJEB7988) | marine metagenome | biome: marine biome (ENVO:00000447); feature: mesopelagic zone (ENVO:00000213); material: "saline water (ENVO:00002010), including plankton (ENVO:xxxxxxxx)" | depth 790 m
AGAAACCCAGTCGCCTAGATGCACATATTCTGAGTCTTTCCTAACTTCTAAAGTCATAGGTAAATGGTGGTGTCCAAAGACAAAATAATTGTAATGTTTGGTTTTTAGTACTTCTTTGGAGTATTGTACCTTGATTCTATGAAGAGTAGCGGAGGATAAAACACTACTTGTCATGTCGACTGGTGTTGACATTCCTACTGTGAGTAAGCCTTGAGAGTATATACTACAAAGAACTTTCGTTCCTGTTGTTGTGTGGGATTTCTACTCTCCTACGTCGTTAGAAATAACAGCACTCTCGTTGATACGTGTCTGCAAGAACTATAACGGTTTATTTCACTAAGAAAATAAGCATCGTAGCTCCAAGGTTTTCTAAGTAACAGAAACGTCATTCAAAGCTCAACCAATTAAACGATTCAACAATTAAACACTTACACAGCATTTTCCTTAAAAGGAATAACGACCATTTTTTTTCCATCAAAAACACCATAGGTAAAATAAGAAACCCAATCGCCTAGATTCAAATATTCCGAGTCTTTTCCAACTTCAATAACCATTGGCAAATGACGATGTCCAAATACAAAATAGTTATAGTGCTTGGTTTTTAGTATCTCTTTCGAGTATTGCACCAACCACTCATTTTCTTCGCCAAGGTAAACCACATCTTCGTCGCCAGAGATCAATTTATTCTTTACAGATAGGTATTGTGCTAATCCCACCCCAATATCTGGGTGCAGCCATCTAAAAAGCCATTTGCAAAAAGGATTGGTAAATACTTTTTTCATACGCTTGTAGCCAAAGTCACCAGGCCCTAAACCATCACCATGACCTATTAAAAAAGTTTTGTTGTCAAACGTAAATTCTTTGGGTTCTTGGTATACGGGGATGTTCAATTCCTTTTCAAAATAATCTTCCATCCACAAATCGTGGTTTCCAACAAAAAAATGAATCGGAATACCGCTGTCTCTTATTTCAGCCAATTTTCCTAACACACGCACAAATCCTTTTGGAACTACGGATTTGTATTCGAACCAGAAATCAAATAAATCGCCTAGTAAAAAAATACAGGTAGCGTCTTGTTTAACGATGTCTAACCATTGAACAAACTTCTGCTCTCTCACTTTGCTTTTTTCGGCTGTAGGAGCTCCAAAATGCTGATCAGAGGCAAAATAAATTTTTGAGTGTGTTGTCAATTCTATTTCTTTTAAGTTACAAAGATAGGGTTTGTTTATTCTGATGTGTTTTCTAGTTCTAAAACTTTTAAAATCATAGGGTCTCTCCTATTGCTGATCATATTAAAAGACGTTTCATTGAAAACCTGTCTTACCAACAATGCTTTTAAATAATGGCTAAACAGTTCTTTTTTCTCCTTTGTAACTTCTCTTCCTACTGCCGCTTTATTTAAAAATGCTTTTAAAATAAGACCTTGTTCGTCAAAGCTTGTTTCAAAATTCTCAAATCCTTTTTCTAAGATTTCCTTTCGGTGGGCATCAGCATATTCAAAAGTAAAATCGTTCAGTTTTCTAAAATAGCTACCTTTTAAATAAGCTGTAGTGTCTATTGCAACAAAAACATCAGGAATAATTCCTCCTCCTCCATACACCACTTTTCCCTTAGGTGTGGTAAATTTTAAAGAATCTACTACTTTTATACTGTCTCTAGAAAGCAATTCTCCGTTTAAGATTCGGTCTTGGTAATCCTGCGCATAATTGGCACCATCATTTAATTTATATGGTTTTTGAATAGACCTACCGGTAGGTGTGTAATAGCGAGCAATGGTTAAACGAATGGCAGAACCATCACCTAATTTCATTTCTTGTTGTACCAATCCTTTTCCAAAAGAACGTCGGCCTACAATAACTCCTTGGTCATTGTCCTGCAAGGCACCTGCAAAAATCTCACTTGCCGAAGCAGAACCTCCATCAATCAGTACATATATTTTTCCCTCTTCAAAAATTCCTTTGTCAGTGGCAAAAAACTCATCCTTTTTTCCTTTATTATTTTCGGTAAAAACAATCAGTTTGCCTTTCCCTAGAAACTCATCAATTATAGAATTGGCGATATGAATAAACCCTCCTCCATTTTGGCGTAAATCGAAGATTAGATTTTTAGCACCTGCTACTTTTAAATTGGTTAATTGCAAATGTACTTCGTCAAATGAAGTTGCCGCAAAACGATCTAATTTTAAATAGCCCAAGCTATCATTTACCATATACCCAACCTCAGCACTTCGAATAGCTACTTTGCTTCTTGTAATACTAATAGGTATTAGTTCTGGTATTCCTTTTCTAAATATTTTTAAATCGACAACTGTACTTGAAGGGCCTTTTAATATTTTTATAACTTCACTATTGCCTATATCTTTATTATACAAGGTGTCTTTACCAGCAATTAAAATTCTATCACCAGCAACAATTCCTGCTGCTTCACTGGGACCTCCTTTTATTATATGTGAAACGACCAACGAATCATTATGAATTAGAAACTGTACTCCTATTCCTTCAAAATTTCCTTGGAGATTTTCTTGACTTGCCGAATAAATATCTTTGGGAAAATAAACAGAATGTGGATCTAACTTAGCTATTACATCGCCAATAACATCGTCTAATAAAGCATCTGTATCAACTTTATCAACATAGTCTTGCTCTATAAATTGCATTAATTTTTTAATCTTTTGTTCGTTGCTATTACGAGTAAAAGAAGAAGAAGAGTCTATTGGAAAATTCATAGTACTTCCTATAAAAATCCCTATTGCAATTGCAATTCCTAAAAAAAGAGGAAAGTTGTTTTTATTCCTCATATCCTTCCATATAATCAACAGTTACTCCAGCTTGGATTAAAAAATCAACACCCGATACATCTTTATAAGCTCTGGCATAGACAACTCTTGTAATTCCGGCTTGTAAAATTAGCTTGCTACAATCTCTGCAAGGAGATAAGGTGATGTATAAAGTGGATCCTTTTGAAGACTGTGTGGAGGCGGCTACTTTTAAGATGGCATTTGCTTCGGCGTGTAACACCATCCATTTGGTCTCTCCGTTTTCATTCTCACAACAATTATCGAAACCTGTCGGCGCACCGTTGAATCCATCAGAAATAATCATTCTTCCTTTTACAATCAAGGCTCCTACTTGTTTTCTTTCACAATGAGATAGTTTCCCCCATTCAAAAGCCATGTTTATATAAGCCTTGTCGTATTTTAATTGTTTTTTATTTTTCATCTTTTTCTGCAAAAATACTTTTAGATGTTCGTTATAGATTCTAAAAATCCTATGAGAAATCAAAAGTCGTGAATCTTATGGAAAGAGCCAAAAAAACGAGGACGTTATATGTAGTTAGTTATCATCAATTGGTCGTTGGTCTTTAGAAATTGACTTTTTGGCATTTAGACGATTTATATTGAGCTGTTTGGTAAGCTTGTGGCATGGGTGTTCGAATAATTCTAAGGATGTCCGTTCGAGTGATTTTTTGGAAAAACTGTACCTGCCTCGCCGGCAGGCATACATAATTTAAAATCTTGAGTGAATGGTCTTCAGACTCGTCTCTATTGTTTTTATTGAGACTTCGGAAACTCCCAACAATTCAGCATACATTCTCCAACTATCGATGACATCCTTTATCTCATTTATGGTTACCTCTGCTTTATTTATTGATAATGTATTCGCCAGTTCTAGTAATTCTTTTCTTCCAGGATCTACATAGTTTTTAGCGCAAGCTGTACTATGATATCCCTGAGAAGACGCCGAGAATGTCAAATCATATGCTGGTGCAAGTGACCACCCCCCTTCAGCATCCATTAGAAACGCAAAGTTTTTAGAATGATCATCACGGTTATGTGCCAAAATATTGAAAACAGCTCTACGGAACATTTGTTCAGCAGCTTGTGCGTTATTTGTTAATTTCTTTGACTGGAATATTAAATTCCCATAGTCAAGGGTGCTGTGCTCATAGTCATCATGAAGAAGTCCTGCAGCTGAGAGCATATGAAGCCTATCATTCCCAACACGGTCAAATCGTTTGGTTCCAAAATAGCTGTTCCCAGCGTCACTATTAAACAAACGACACTCAGCCATTTCAATTCCTGAATCTAAGGCCATGTTATAATAGGCAAGCTCTATATGAGCAATATCTTTGGAATCTTCATTTGCTGCAAATTTGATAATCCAGTGTTCATATTCTTCTGGAAGAGTAGTGATGCTACTAATAAGAGAATCTGTATTTGGATTATATCCTGCATAAATTTTTGGTCGTGCTCCACCAGGACTACCTCCTCTTCCAAACATATCATCAATTACGACATTGCTCCTGCCACTAAGAACTTCAGAAATATTGTTGTTTAGTTTGTCTAGGTTAATTTCTACTGACTCCTGCTCAAACACCGCACTCGGCTTGTAATGCAGTGCTCCCATACTATTCTTCCCGGCAAATGTCAAATGGTCCAGCCCATTGAGAGATTCAATGGCAATCCGATCAGCACTAAGGCGTTTCTTGATTAGCAAGTATCCCCAAGCATCTGGCAACGAATCAGCAAACACACCAAAGAGACCATTGAATGGTTTTTTATTAGTCGTTTGAGGAATATCATTAAACTTTAATTGATTGGGTGAAAGGTCCTCTCCTACTTCTAAATAGGCATCACTATATTTAAATAATATTTTTCGACCATCCAAAACAAGCTGACCTACGAGTTCTTCTTCTTTAGAAAATTGAATATATACGTCGAGTTTAGTTGCCGCCATGATTAATAATTAAATAAATTCTTTTTCCGTTTCATATCGTCTGGGAGCAATATAGATTCAAAATCTGTAAGACGCTTGAGAGCTTCACATATCTTTAGAAGTGATTCAAGAGAAATAATTCCTGTCGACTCAAATTTCCGAACGCTAGCATACGCTACTCCAGACCTCTCCGACAATTCTTTCTGAGACATTTTCTCCTGTTTCCTTAAAACGATGCTGTTTTTTGATAAAAGAATCATTATTTCTTTTGGTGAATTTTGATCTCCATACGCTCCCATACTTACTCATAATTTAGAATACGAAGATAATAAACTTACACTAAAATGCTACTATAGAAGCTATTTATAGCTTAAAATAACATATATTGCTATTATAGTAGCTAACAGAAACCTATTATCATCCGACGTATTTGAAAACCTCAACCAACGAAACGTGTTCAATTGATGTCAGTCTAAGGAATAACGAACACAAGAATTCACTATGCAAACCCTACTTATTTCAGTCATATAATTCACACGAATTTACAATGAATTTAAAACAAGTGCTTTATAAATCCGTCATATCTTTCCATCATCATAGGAATCGTAATTCCTAGTACAATTGCTGAAACGACCAATATCCAATCTCTTTTTGATATTTTAAATAAGGGTTTTAGGAGTAGATACGGAAGCAATACTCCAAATACAATCACTATTTGAGCAGCTTCAATTCCCAAAGAAAACTCTAACAATTCGACCAATTTAGTTTCAGAACCTGCTAGTAACATTTTGAAATAGGAAGAAAAGCCAAGACCATGAATACATCCAAAACAAAAGGAAAAAAACAATAATAGTTTTGTATTGGAACTCGTTTTTACTCCTGAGAAAACATTTTTGATTGCTGTAATAAAAATTGTCAAAGGAATTAGAAACTCTACCAGATCACTATTTACAGAAATAATTTTATAAACAGATAAGCTTAAACTCAATGTATGTCCAATCGTAAAGAAGGAGACCAGCCACAACAAATTTTTCCACTGTTTAAAAGAATACGAAATCACCAATACTATTAAAAACAAGACATGGTCGTAGGCTTGCATATCTAGCACATGAGAAAACCCTAATTGGAGGTAAAACAGAAAATCGTTCATTGTAATTTTTTTATCAAAGGTAAAAAAAATGTGTAACTGTTGAATCGTTTAATTGCGTAATTGTCTTGTTGGATTCGTAGCATGTATCATTTCAAACAGATATGTAACTGTTGAATCGTGTAATTGTTTTGGTGTATTACTATTAACGCAGAAAACTTGTGAAATCGATTGATTTTGGGTTAGTGGAACAGTTATCTATTAAAAATTCGTAAAAAAAGACTCATTTTATGTAATAAAATTTAATCTTTTGAGTTAAATAAATTAATATTGCATTAACAATCAAAAGACCACCTTATCATGAAGTTAAGTATCACGTTTTTAAGCCTTTTATGCATCCTTATTTCTTGTAAGGATACTCCTAAAAAAGACGCTCAAAAAAACACAAGCCCTAAAGAAAAAGTACAAACGGCTCCTGTTTCAAAAAAAGCCGATACTAGCAACATGGTCTCCTTTAAAGGAGGATCTTTTCGCATAGGATCTGACAATAGTTTGCCTAATGAAGGTCCAACTTTTGAAACACAAATAGCTCCTTTTCTTTTGGATAAAAATTTAGTTTCAGTAGCTGATTTTAGAAAATTTATTGACGCAACTAACTATAAAACAGAAGCTGATAAATTTGGTGACTCTGGAGTATTCTTATTTGACCAAGGACAATGGACTTTGATGAAAGGTGCCAATTGGGAATATCCTTTAGGAGAAACAAAACCTAAATCTTTAGACAATCACCCTGTAACACATGTTGGTTGGAACGATGCTAAATCCTATGCTAGTTGGGTAGGAAAACGTTTGCCTACTGAATTTGAATATGAGTTTGCAGCTAAAAATGGAGGAGATTCTGTATACCCTTGGGGAAATACAGTTTTAAAAGACGGTAAACACATGGCAAATGTATGGCAAGGTGCTTCTGTTAATGATTTAGATGCTAAAGATGGATTCTTATTAACCTCTCCAATTGGTCATTATGGTGCGTCTCCTGCTGGATTAACAGATATGGTTGGTAACGTGTGGCAATGGACAGAAAGCATATATGCTTCCTATCCTGGAAACCCAAATCCAGAACCTAAAGACCCTAAAATAAGAACTACTCGAGGAGGTGCTTTTATGTTTGACCAAGCTTCAGAAAAAAGTTTTACGACTACTTTTAGAGCTAAAAACTCTGTAGATACTTCTTTGTTTAATACAGGGTTTAGATGTGCAAAATAGGTAGTAAGTAAAAGAATGAAAATTTTCAACTGTAACAAATAATCATTAAAAAAAAACCTTATTTCACAAAAAACTCTGTTACTCAGCTTATTCGTACTCTTATTTTCTTGTTCGACAGATAAGAAAGAATCCTATAAAAAAATAGCTACTTCGAAAGTAAAAAAAAATGTTTTTGCAGCAACAGATTCTATTCCTGATGCTCATTTTTTAGGGGATCAGACTTGTAAAGAATGTCACAAAGAAGAGTTTGATAAATGGGAAGGTTCTCACCACGACAAATCGATGGATGTTGCTACAAGAGAAACTATACTTGCCGATTTTAAAGGGGAAAAATTTAAAAGTCAAGGGGTAACTTCTTCCTTTTTTAAGAGAGATAAAACGTTTTATGTAAACACTGAGGGTCCTGATGGGAAAAACCACGATTATAAAATTGAATATGTATTTGGTTTGACCCCATTACAACAATACATTGTAAAATTTCCTGATGGTCATTACCAATGTTTAAGACAGGCTTGGGATACTAAAAAAAAGATCTGGTTTGATTTATATCCAGACTTTAAAGTAGTGCATTCAGAATGGCTGCATTGGTCTAGAGGTGGATTGAACTGGAACAACATGTGTGCCGATTGTCACTCCACAAATGTTCGAAAAAATTACAAACAAGAAGACCATAGCTACGATACAAAATTTGCTTTGATCAACGTTAGTTGTGAAGCCTGTCATGGTCCAGGAAAACAACATGTGGAAGATGTAAACACTCAAGGTGGCAGTTATAAAGATTCTGGTACCATGCAAATGACACTAGATACATCACCAAAGGAGTTGGTTGATCAATGTGCTCGCTGTCATATGCGAAGAGAAATGCTTACAGATCGTTTTAATTTTGAAGGAACGATGTTAGATCATTATTCTCCGCAGTTAATATCCGAACCTACTTATTACGCAGATGGTCAGATTTTAGATGAAGATTATGTGTATGGTTCTTTTGTGCAAAGTAAAATGTATCACAACAATGTTACTTGTACCGATTGTCATGATGCACATACTTTAGAAAGAAAATTTGACGGAAATAAATTATGCGCACAGTGTCATATTCCAGAAAAATATGATACCGAAGAACACTCTTTCCATAAATTAGGAACCGAAGGTGCTTTGTGTATCAACTGTCATATGCCTGGTAAATTTTATATGGGCAACGATTTTAGACGTGACCATAGTTTTAGAATTCCTAGACCGGATTTATCTGTTACATATGGAACTCCTAACGCTTGTGTTGGTTGTCATAAAGATAAAACAGACGAATGGGCAGCGGAAGCTATTTTTAAGTTGAAAGGAGCTCCTAAAGAAAATCATTTTTCTGATCTATTAATTCCAGGATTAAAAGGTGGAGCAAATGCACATGCATCTTTACTAAAGTTAGCAAAAGACACAATATATCCAGAAATAGCGAGAGCTTCTGCGATTATTGAATTGCCTAATTATAGAAATCAAGCGATTGTAAGAAAACAATTATTACAGTTTTTAAATGATGAATCGCCATTGGTAAGAGCAAGTACTGTAGATGCTATCAATGAAATTTCTGACCCTGCTGATGTTACCTATTTATTGCCTTTGTTAAATGATGAAAAACGCGCCGTAAGAGTTAAAACATTTGGTGCTTTGGCAATTATGGATGAGAAAAATATTCCTCAAAAATATAAGAAGCTTTATAAAAAGGTAGAAAAGGAATATTTTATCTATTTAGATGGTATCTCTGATTTTGTTGGAGGAAGAATAAACAGGGCTAATTATGTCCTTAAAAAAGGAGATTTACAAGGCGCTATTAAAGGATATGAAAGTGCTTTAGCTTTAGATGGTATCAACAATATGGTACGCACCAATTTGGCAAATTTATATTATCAGAATAAACAATTTGTAGAAGCGGAAAAAGCCTTTAAAATTATTATAGAACAAGAGCCTGCATACGGTGCAACATATTATTCTTACGGTTTGTTGTTGGCTGAATTAAAAAGAACCGACGATGCAATTAAACAAATGGAATTAGCAACAATGCACTTGTCTGATAATGCAAGAGTTTATTACAATTTAAGTTTGTTATATGATGGAATTAAAAAAACGTCAAAAGCTGAAGAAACCATTATAAGAGGATTGCAACAACTTCCAAATAATGAAAGTCTATTGTATCTTTTAGCATATCACTATGCTAATAATGGACAAAAAGAAAAAGCAAAAAATATTGCATTACAATTGGTTCAGTTATTCCCTGACAACTCGCAGTATTTTACTTTTTTACAGCAACTGAATTAAGTTTGTAAAACTATGGAATTGTTGAAGCGTTTAATTGTGTAACTGTTTTAGCTGTATGCTGTATTTATTCAACAACGCTATAAATTATAGGTAAAAGGCTCTATCTTTCTTCAATACACACAAAAAAATCGAACAAGTTTATATACTTGTTGTATTTTTTACGCTCATTTAAAAATTACTAAGGAGTTTTTGTAATCTGTTCATAGGCCAATTGGTACAACTCCTCTAAAGGTTTACTCGGATATTCATTTCGCATTGTAGGTAAATATTTTAATAATTCTTTTCTTTTACCGTGTTCGTGAGCGCTGTACAAAATTTCTTCAATGGTATTTGTCATGGTTTTATTTTTCTATTTCGTGAATTACTTTCAAGGTCTTTAACATAGAATCTGGGGTTACAGAAATCGTATCAATTCCTTCCTCTACTAAAAATTTAGAGAAGTCTGGAAAATCAGACGGTCCTTGTCCGCAAATCCCGACTTTGGTTTTATGTTTCTTCGCAGCAGCCAATAGCATTTTAATCATAATTTTTACAGCCTCGTTACGCTCATCATACAAATGTGCTACCAAACTAGAATCACGATCAATACCTAAAGTCAATTGGGTTAAATCATTGGAACCAATTGAAAAACCATCAATCATAGGTGCAAACTGATCTGCCAAAATAATATTTGAAGGCAGCTCTGCCATCAGGTAAATTTCTAAACCACGGTCACCTCTCTTCAATCCATTTTCTCCCATTATTGCCAATACTTTGGTCAGTTCCTGAGGTGTTCTACAGAACGGCACCATGATCGTGATATTCTCCAAGCCATATTCATCACGTACTTTTTTCAAAGCCTTACACTCCAATACAAATGCTTCTTTAAAGGTTTCAGAGTAGTAACGAGAGGCTCCTCTCCAGCCAATCATCGGATTTTCTTCTTTCGGTTCATAATAACTCCCTCCCAATAAATTGAAATACTCATTAGATTTAAAATCTGACAAACGGGTAATCACTCGATTTGGAGAAAAAGCTGCACCAATTTTCGCAACTCCCTGTGCCAGTTTATTAATAAAAAACTCTTCTTCAGAATCGTAACCTACAATTAATTTTTTGATAGCGGCTGTAAGTGCTGCATCGTTCAAACTTTTATGATTTAATAAAGCCAAAGGATGTACCTTTATATAATTGTTAATTATAAATTCTTCTCTTGCCAGCCCTACTCCTGCATTGGGTATTTTACAATATTGAAACGCGAGTTCTGGCGATCCAATATTCATCATTATAGGTGTTTTCGTTTCAGGAAATTCACTGTAAGGGGTTTCGTGTAATTTATAATTTATTTTTCCTTTATACACTTTCCCTACACTTCCTTCAGCACAAGAAACCGAAACTTCTTGACCATTTTTTAAAATAGAAGTCGCTTTTTGAGCCCCTACAATAGCAGGTATCCCAATCTCACGTGCTATAATAGCAGCATGACAAGTTCTTCCACCTTTTTCGGTAATAATAGCGGACGCTTTTTTCATCAAAGGCTCCCAATCAGGATCTGTCATCTCCGTTACCAATACATCTCCTTCTTTGAATTCAGTTTCATCCGAACTACCATCTCTACCATCCAAAGAATAAATTCGATATACTTTTCCAGTTCCTATTTTGTCTCCAACTGCAACTCCTTCTAGAATCAACTTATCAATCAATTGCGCAACATCTTCAATTTCATACTCTTTGACACTATTTGTTTGTGCTTGAGAGTGAATGGTTTCTGGACGTGCCTGAACGATATACAATTCATTCGACAATCCATCTATTGCCCATTCAACATCCATTGGACACCAAGCTCCTCGAACCTTACTATAATAATCTTCAATTTTTTGAACCCACTCAGCTAGTTGAACTATTTGTGCATCTGTCAAACAAAATTTTGCTTGCATAGTAGTGTTCACGGGAATGATTTTAACGGTTTCAAAAGGTTTGTTCCCATAAATCATTTTATGGGTTTTTCTACCCATTTTTTTATCTATAATAGCAGGAAAACCCTTCTTCAATGTAGGTTTGTACACTAAAAATTCATCTGGTGAAATTTCTCCACCAACCACCAATTCACCCAAGCCATAAGCACCATTAATAAGTACCACATCTTTAAATCCACTTTCAGTATCCAAAGAGAAAGCAACTCCTGAAGCTCCTAAATCGGAACGGACCATTTTTTGAATGCATACAGAAAGCTTGACTGTAAAATGATCAAAACCTCTTGAAGATCGGTACGAAATCGCACGGTCAGTATATAAAGAAGCAAAGCAACTACGGATCGCTGTTAACAACATTTCTCCACCTCGAATATTTAAATAGGTAGATTGTTGTCCAGCAAAAGAAGCATCTGGCAAGTCTTCCGCAGTTGCAGAAGAACGAACCGCAATGTCGGTAGCTTCTTGATTGTAATCTTCTGACAAACTAGAATAGGATTCTAGAATGGCTTTTTCTAAAGAGACTGGAAATTTTCCGTTAGAAATCAATTTCCTAATTTCAGAACCCGTTTTACGAAGCAGAATGATATCAGTAGAATCTAACCCATACAACGCTTTATTAATTTTTTCTTTTAAATGATTTTCATATATAAAAGCATCAAAGGCATCAACAGTCACAGCAAATCCATTGGGGACTTTTATTTTTTGAGCTGTTAAGTTTTGAATCATTTCTCCTAACGAAGCGTTTTTACCTCCAACTCTTTGTAGGTCGTCTATACCTACTTCATTTAATTTCTGAATAAACACTAGTTTTTGTTTCATCTTGATTTCCATTAGTTTATTTGTTACGAAATCGATTTCGTAAAGTGAAAAAAATTTTTTTTATAATGATTCAATTACAATGGACTACAAAAATGCACATATTATTCAATTTCATCAACCAAATATATTGTTATATACAATACTTTTTTTGCATTATTTATATAATAGTTATTATGGCTTTATAAGTATATAATAAAATCCTTAGTTACAAAGCATAAAAGTTTCCTTTCTTTTTTGATGCAATGTATTGTTACTCATATAGGTTATGGATGAGAAAAATATTTTACCTATTTATATGATATCTCTGATTTTGTTTGAGCCAGAATAAATAGAGTCATTATATCCTTAAAAAAATTTAAGAAAGCAATTCTTCCCCTCTCCATTCTACAAACCTATTACACTTTTACACGGCTAAACACTCAAATAATTATACACTCTTTAAATTTGGTTATCCATTTTATTTTGGTGCGTGTATCTTCTAATTTCACTCTTCGACAGGTCTTGGCTGCGTAGGCAGTATCATGCTTCAAATTGAAAGCATATTTACACGATTCAACAATTACACAGTTACACATATTAAATACACGCTTCAATATATATCATATTCTTCAAATAAAACAAGTATCTTTATAAAGTCTCTAATTTTTTTTTAATTAAATTAAACCTTTCTGTAAAAAGAAAGTCTACATATAAGTATTCAATAATACCTATTTTTATGAAAAAATCGCATATACAACACTTATATTGGAGAGCAGGTTTTGGATTAGGACCCGACCAACTTTCAAAACTGAAAAAAAAATCAAAAAAGAATATTGTTTCTGATCTTTTTAAAGAGGCAAAAGGCCACAAAGAACTTTCAATTGATCTTTCTGAGTTCGCTGTGCTTCGACAAAAAAATTACAAAAAAACAAGAAAAGAATACGGGATAGAAGCTTTTAAGCAATTACAAAAGAAAAGCCGTAGTAAAGTTCGTGATTTAAATCTTGCATGGTTAGAAAGACTTAAAGAACCTGAGTCTGTTCTTCGTGAAAAAATGACCTTGTTTTGGGCAAATGTCTTTGTTTGTAAAGACCAGAACATATGGAATATTCAAAAATATAACAACGTATTGAGAAAACATGCATTGGGTGATTTAAACAGTTTTGTAAAAGCTATTTCACACGAGGCTTCTATGATTGACTACCTCAACAACAGACAAAATATAAAGAAAAGTCCGAATGAAAATTTCGCCCGTGAGCTCATGGAGTTATTTACCTTAGGTGCTGGGAACTATACTGAGGATGACATCAAAGCATCTGCTCGTTCTTTTACGGGTTGGAATCGTGACAGGTTTGGAAATTTTGTATTTAACAAAAAACACCACGATACGGGTCAAAAGACATTCTTTGGAAAAACAGGAAATTTTGATGGAAATGATATTATTGACATCATTCTAGAACAAGAACAATGTGCTCGTTTTATTTGTACCAAAGTATATACTTATTTTGTAAACCCTAAGGTTGATAAAAAACGAATAGAAGAGTTAACAGCTCTATTTTATAAAGATTACGACATCGAAAAATTAATGCTGCATATTTTTTCTTCAGATTGGTTTTATGAAGAAAAAAACATAGGTGTAAAAATTAAATCTCCTATTGAATTGTTGTTAGGAATACACACAACGGTTCCTCATACTTTTCTTAAAAAGAAACAACCTCTATATTTACAAAAAATGATGGGTCAGATTTTATTAAATCCTGTAAATGTAGCTGGATGGAAAGGGAATCAAAATTGGATAGATTCCAATACTTTGATGTTTCGATTAAAACTGCCTTCTATTTTACTAAATAATGCCGTTATTCATTTAGATGAAAAAGGAGATATTGAAGGTACTTTTGATGAATATTACAAAAAAAGAAAAAAGGGTAAAAACTATATAAAAACAAAAATTTATTGGGATGTTTTTGATAATAATTACAAAAAAACAAGTCCTCAAGAGCTAAAAGAAATCCTTATTTCAAGTCCTATTAATCCGGATACTAAACATTTAATTGACAATTTAGTGATTGATAATAATAGAGATTATTGCATTCAGTTAATGTCAATTCCAGAATACCAACTTTGTTAAAACCGCGTCATGAAAAGAAGAGAATTTATAAAACATAGTGCCCTTGCAAGTAGCTTGTTTATGGTGCCTAGCTTTGTCAAAGCTTTTGAAGACGTTGCTAAAAAAACATTGGGTTTTAAAAAATTGGTAATTGTGCAATTGTCTGGAGGAAATGATGGATTGAATACGATTGTTCCTTATACTAATGATCTGTATTATAAAAAACGTCCTAGTTTGGCAATTGATAAAAAGGATCTTTTAAACATCAACGGAGATCTAGGGTTTCATAAAAATTTAGCCCCTTTAAAAAACCTTTACGACAAAGGATATGTGTCTGTTATCAATAATGTAGGGTATCCTAATCCTGATAGATCTCATTTTAGATCTACAGATATATGGCAAACGGCAAGTGCTTCTAATGAATACCTTCAAACCGGTTGGTTGGGAAGATTTATTGACAAAAATGGAGAAATGCCTTATAACGGAATTGAAGTAGATGATAGTTTGTCTTTGATAATGAAAGGTGAGAATGTCAATGGAATTGCGACTAAAAATCCACAACTATTGTTTTCGAATACGCAAACGCCTTTCTTTAAAAAAGTTTTGAAAGAACAGGAAAAAGAAACGCATTTAAGCGAACATAACTTAGGGTATTTATATAAAACTATGATTGAAGCCAGTTCTTCAGCAAAACATATTTTTCAGAAATCAAAAACATATAAGACTAACATCTCATATCCTAAAAATCCGTTTGCAGAACAGTTAAAAACAACTGCTAAATTGATCAATTCAGATGTACAATCTCAAGTATACTATGTGTCCATGGGTGGTTTTGATACGCATTATAGCCAAGCAGGAAGACAAGATAGGTTGTTAGACGTGTATAGCAAGTCAATGGAGTTATTTGTAAAAGACCTTGAAAGAAGTGACCGATTTAAAGACACGCTTATTCTTACTTTTTCTGAATTTGGTAGAAGAGTGAAACAAAATGCTTCTGGAGGAACAGACCACGGATCGGCAAACAATGTATTTGTAATTGGTAAAAATCTAAAAAAACCAGGTTTTTATAATGAAGTTCCTGATTTAACCAATCTTGATAAAAATGGAGATTTAAAATATACCATTGATTTTAGAGAGGTATATGCTACTATTTTAAATAATTGGATGGAAGTGAATGATGAGCAGATTCTAAATAAATCTTTCTCTAAGTTAGATTTTATATAACATAATTAATTTTTTGTTTGGTTAAAATTAATTAAAAAAGCCGTTTGTATTATTACAAACGGCTTTTGTTTTTTATATACTGACTTCGAGTACCCTCAGTCATTTATCGAAAAGTAGAACCTTTATTCAAAAGGTGTCGCATGTTGCGATACCATCAAGTTTATATAATTGTAAAGTCAACATTTATACATAAAAAAACGGATCAGGCCTTAGAGACCTGATCCGTTAACTAATTACTATCCGTAAAAATTATTCTTTTTAAGAACAGCTAATTTTATCAACTCTATCTTGGTGACGTCCTCCTTCAAATTTTGTATTTAAAAAAGTTTCAACCATAGCGATTGCTTGTGGAATAGAAGTATAACGTGCAGGAATACATAATACGTTTGCATCATTGTGTTGTTTTATCAGCACAACAATTTCTTTTGTCCAACACAAACCAGCTCTTACATTTTGGTATTTATTAGCGGTCATGGCTACTCCATTTGCACTACCACAAATAAGTATACCCAAGTCTACAGCTTTTGTATCTACAGCTTCTGCAACCTTATGTGCAAAATCAGGATAATCAACACTATCAAAACTATCTGTACCGTAATTAGTTACCGTAATTCCTTTACTTTCTAATACTTCTACGATTGCTGTTTTATATTCTGGACCAGCGTGATCATTTCCTATTGCTATTGTCATTTTTATAGTATAAATATTTAATAGTGCAAAAATACAATAAAAGTATCCTTCGACAATCTCATGGTACTTTTTAATTATATAAATGAAATGAGTAGACAAAACAATAACTTAAATTCTTACTTTTTATTTAATTTGAGTTGTTAACAATTTTCACAAAACAACTATCTAATTTCTAGTAAATTAACATTTAACTAACATTGTAAAAACAGTAAATAAACTTGTTTTTATCAGCTATTAACAGGGATTCTAATAACTTTAAGTAAAAGTGTTCTATATAAAGGAGTTAGCTATGTTATCCAAATGTTAACAAATAACGGTAAAAAAAGCACAAGTAAATTTGCATCTTAAAAGTAAAAAAACAATACAGCGAAGGGGACCACATACGCAAATTTATTTTCTTTTTTTTGACGGGTAGTTATCAACAGTTTTAAAGGCACTTATGAGCAGTGAAAAAGTCAAAAAGAATCTACATTTTGAATAAAAACTACTTTTCAACCAACTTGTTCATAACCTATCTATTTTATTTGACTAACAAGTGTTTATCCTGTTTATATCCTACTCATAACAGGCTAATAAAATCAATTACTGAGATACACAATAAAAAAAGAATAAAGTTATTGGGGCTATGAACAGCTATACATACACCATTATTTTTTTTTTAAATTTTTAAAACAAATAGTATTATATATAATATGTGTTTATAACAATTAGGAGAATGAATTTAGATTTTGTCTTTCTATGATTAGTTTTGAATATTTAAATAAAGTTCTTCTAGAAAAGTATAATAAATATAAAATAGAACTTATTCTAAGTTTTGTCTTTTTGAAGGAAAGTAACATATAGTTGTATTTTGTGTAGAAATGGATTCAAAAACGTTTATGTATCCCCTTTGTGCATTTAGAGTGAAATTATTCAGTTAGCTTGAAATTCTTGAATTTTTTGTATTAAAAACGACTCCTATTCACATTTTTCTGTAATTAATACTTCTGAGTCCACAAAGGGTTTATGTATTAAAATAGGTCTACTCTAATAAATGTAAATTTGTTATTATTATAAAGACTTATCTGTTCTAAATATAGAAAGTGAATTATTGAATGGCTTATTCCAGTAACTATGGACTAGAACCAACTAAAAGGGTATTCTAATGAAGTAGAAATTAAGATCTATAATTTCTCTGATTAGAGAGTAGCAAAGACAAATTTAAAAGTTATTTTACATTGTTAGAATTATTGAGAGACAAAATAATATTTGAGTTGAGTAGTTATTTTTTTGAATCAAATGGAATAGGCAAGCAGACATATAAATATTCATTCTGCTTTTTTATTTATGTTTACATAATTACTAAATAAGACATATATTGTTTAAAATTTTTTTAGTAATTGAAGGAACTTAAGCATATGATTGCGGTGCGTTCTAAAATATCGTTTCTTTGCAAAAAAAAAGTATGAATAACATTATAAAAATATTTTTAATGTTCAATACATTGTTTGGTTTTGCGCAACTTACCCATGTTCCAGATAATAACTTTGAAGCGTCTTTGATAACCTTAGGAGTTGATGATGTGCTGGATAATTATGTACTTACTGATAATATAAAATCAATTACTAGGTTAGATGTTCGTTCTAGAGGCATAAAAGACTTAACAGGAATAGCAGCTTTTGAATCCTTAAATACACTGTATTGTCAAGATAATTTAATTGCATACCTAGATGTAAGTTCTAACGCTTCTTTGACATTATTATTTTGTGAATCAAATGCCTTAACAAGTTTGGATGTAAGTTCTAACACAGCTTTAAAAAGTTTGTTTTGTCGCGAAAACGCTATAACAAGTTTAGATATTAGTTCTAATTCAGTATTAGCAACTTTGTATTGTTCAAACAACTCCTTAATAAGTTTAGATGTAAATTCTAATACTTCTTTAACAACATTAGATTGTTCAAATAATTTTTTAACGACTCTGGATATTAAAAATGGAAAAAATTTGAGTCTTACTATTTTTAATTCAGAAAATAATGAAAATCTTGTTTGTATTCAGGTAGATTCAAAACGTCATATGGATTCGAAATGGTCTAATGAAAAAGATGATAGCGCAACTTTTAGTGAAAACTGCGGTGCTGTTGGTTCTACGTATATTCCAGATAATAACTTTGAACAAGTTTTGATAGACTTAAAACTTGATGATGTATTAGATAATTATGTAGTTACAGATAATATAAAATCAATTACGACTTTAAATATTTCTAATAAAAATATAACATATTTAACCGGTATTGAAGATTTTGAAGCCTTATTAGAATTGGATTGTAGTAACAATAATTTAGGTAGTTTGGAGGTAACTACTAATAGTTTTATGACAGATTTAAACTGTGCCCATAATGCATTAACGAATTTATCTGTAAAAGAGAATAGTGCTTTACTAAATTTAAACTGCTCATCAAATACTATAACAAGTTTAGATGTAATTTCTAATTCTTTTTTAACAAGTTTAAATTGTTCATCTAATGCATTATTAAGTTTAAATTTGGGAGAGAATAGTGCTTTAATAAGTTTAAACTGTTCATCAAACAACTTAATAGCATTGGATATTAAAAATGGAAATAATTCAAATTTATCAAGTTTTAATTCAAAATTAAATGCGAGTTTATCTTGTATTACTGTAGATTCAAAATCATATATGGATACGAATTGGTCTGCTGGAAAAGTTGCAATTTCTAGTTTTAATGAATTTTGTGATATAGATATTGAAGGTTCTACCAACATTCCTGATAATAATTTTGAACAAGCCTTGATAAACTTAGGTTACGATAGTGTTCTTGATAATTATGTACTTACTGATAATATAAAATCAATTACAAGGTTAGAAGTCGGTTCTAAAAATATATCAGATTTAACAGGAATAAAAGCTTTTGAATCTTTAACAAGATTAAGTTGTTTAGATAACTCAATAACAAATTTAGATGTTAGCTTGAATAGGGCTTTAACAAGTTTAAATTGTTCAGCAAATTCCTTAACAAGTTTAGATGTAAGTAAGAATACTACTTTAGTAAGTTTGTATTGTCATGAAAATGAAATAGTGAGTTTAGATATAAGTGCTAATACAGTATTAACAACGTTATACTGTTCTAATAACTCCTTAACGAGTCTGGATATTAAAAACGGAAATAATTCAAATTTATCTATTTTAAATTTAGAAAATAATATAAATCTTGATTGTATTCAGGTAGATTCAAAAACATATATGAATGCAAATTGGTCTGCTGCAAAAGATGATAGCGCAATTTTTAATGAAGTCTGTTCTGTGGCAAGTATCGCAAATGAATACTTGAATAATTTAATTATTATTATTGTAGACAACCAGGTAAAAGTAAACGATGTTTCTATACAAATTGAAGTATATAATTTTTATGGTCAGCAAGTTTTAAATTCAAACTTAAAAGGGATGTATATTGTTAGGTTTGTAGATAAAAATAATCATGTTCGAGTTGAAAAGTTGAGTATTTAGTATT
>CEWR01003526.1_pt1 | contig 19576 bp, 11 predicted proteins | sample 356321 | NCBI WGS metagenome assembly CEWR01 (sample SAMEA2621551, study PRJEB7988) | marine metagenome | biome: marine biome (ENVO:00000447); feature: mesopelagic zone (ENVO:00000213); material: "saline water (ENVO:00002010), including plankton (ENVO:xxxxxxxx)" | depth 790 m
TCAACCACGGTTGCCTCTGAAAACCACGGTGTCGTCTGGTCATAACCAGCATCCCAGTAACACGGCGTGTTTATGCAGGTGCGTAGATTGCTCGGTGTGTCGTGGCGTAACTGGAGACCAGGGCCGCCTGTGGCGATCGGGCTGTTGTCCTGGTTCCGAATGAGCAACCGTTCGTAGACCTGTGAGTAGCCAACTTCCAACAAGGAGCGGCTGCTGACCGTCGAGGTCCACTTCAACTGCGCGGTGTGGTAGTTCGCTTGCGCTGGGTCACGGTGACCGGACGCACGGATCGGCTCACGGGTCGCCGTGAACTCACGCTTCTTCCACTTGAAGATGCGATCAAGATACGCACTGACCTTGTTCCGTTGGGTCACTTGCCCGGTCAAACGGAGGAGCGCACTGCGGACATGCTGTTCCGCAATGGCCGGTGACACCGACGCGATCGCCGGGTGGTCACTCACACATCCGGTCAAACCGGATTCACAGGTGACCTTACTACCTCGGTTGAAGTAGTCATTAATCTGGGCCTGCGTTGCCGTCGACTTAAGCACCGGCTGGAACGCCCCAGGGAAAATCTCGTCAACCGAGATCGCCCGCACCGAGGTGAAGAACCACAACCGGTCACGCACAATCGGGCCACCAATGGCCGGGTTGAGGTCGTGAATATTGTTCACAGCCTGGTTCGAGCTCAAGCCGAGGTCCTTCATCTTCTGCGTGAAGTTATCAGACTGCCACGAGTTGTTCAGGGTGAACCCGATATACACGGTTCCGCTGAGGTTATTACCCCCATCTTTCGGAATCATGTTCAACCGCAGACCACCCGCCTGAACTTCAGCCGGGCTACCCGAGGTGCTGATGGCCATTTCCTGGCTCAACGCCTGGTTGTTGTAGTTCATGATGAGGCCGTCGGCCATTTGCGAGTTAACCATCATGCCGTCAACCTGCATCGTGGTGTGACGCGCGTTGGCGCCATTCGACGACATCCGCACCTGTTCCATCATCTGCGCACCCCCCACGTCCGGCCGTGTAAGCCGCACGCCCTGGGCGAGATAGCCGATGGACTGGGTGTTCCGAGGTGTCGGCAACGAGTCAATCACGTCACGCGTCATGACCTCGGTTCGGGCTGCACTTTGCACGTCGACAACGGGGGATTCACCCGAGACGGTCACCGTCTCTTCGATTCCACCGACCGACATGGAGCCATTTTGGGTCTGTGTAAAGTTCGCCGGTACCTCAACACCTTCAGCAACAAAGGTCGAGAATCCCGGGAGGGTCATCGTGACGGTATACGTGCCAGCCGTAAGACCGATGATGGTGTACCGGCCCGTGCCATCGGTCACCGCAACGCGGCTTCCTTCAATCAGCAATGGGCTGGCTGCTTCTATGGTGACGCCTGGTAGGACGCCGCCTGTATTGTCGGTGACTTCACCCGTAATTTGTGTCTGGGCAAAGGCTGCGGCTGGTACCAAGACCACCGCGAGCGCGACAATGAACAACTTCGACAGTTTCATACTGTTCTTCCTCCTCCGGGGTACACACGAAGCGCACCCCACACCGTTATAAGTAAGCAAGAACCGTTCCAGAAATACAAAGAAAACAAATATTTGTTTTTAAGGACGTAAATACCTATAAACAAATGACTTCTGTCTAAAGCCCAAATAATTAGGATCGCTGTGAAAGCGCACGCCGATTCAACAAATTGGATGTCTAATCCAACATATTGGATCACTGGGTATTTTGGTTGAAAAATTCTCGGACAGGCTGTCCCTGCTCGTAGAGGGCCAGCGCTTCGGCCATCAATGCCGCAACATCAGAACGACCATTTTGTTCGGCAACACTCATGGCCTGCCGCTGCCAGTTGGCCGCCTCCTCGTACCGCCCGACTTCAGCCAGGGACATCGCCATCGTCTCGTACATCTCGAGGCTAACCGGCCCCTTAAATCGCTCCTGCATAATGGAAACCGCTTCCACACCATCGCGCACAGCAGCGTCTGGTGCTGCCGCAAGAATCCGTACCAGAAGGTCTGAAAGACCAGGATGATCTGCATGAATAAGCACGCCCTGACGTAATCCATCACGTGCCTCACGAAACTGGCCAAGTTGAATTTGTATCATCGCTCGAGCCATCCACGCATCGACAAAGGATGGGTCAAGGTCAATGACCTGATCGAGTTGTTGTGCCGCACCCTCCAGCTGGCCAGTTGCTCGCAGCGCGTCGGCCAACCCAAGCCGAGCCTGAAAATAATTCGGCCGAATGGCCACCGCCGTTTCGAACTGTTCGAGCGCCTCAGGATATCGCCCACCACCCAGCAACAACGCTCCAAGCCCAAGGTGCGAATCTGCGTATTCAGGATCGAGCCGAAGGGCTTCCGTAAATTGTTCACCGGCACCGCGAGTATCTCCAGTCACCATCAGGGTCGCCCCCAACCAGTGGTGAAGCCCAGCGTCATCAGGAGTTTCCGCTAGCCCTTCTCGAAAAATGACGGCTGCCTCCTCATACCGTTCTTCACCCATCGCCTGCGTACCGAGGTTTTCATAGGCCCGCGCGCTCTGCAACAAGCCGTCATAGGCATCCATCAACGGATCCTGTGGACGTGGAGGGTCTCCGCCCCGCTGCTGAAGATGGGACTCGACCTTTTCGAGGTCTCCAAGCGTTCGATAGGCGGCCGCAAGACTATAGTGAAGATTCCACGCGGTCGGTCCCACAGCCAACGCCTGTTCAAGATATTCGACCGCCCGCTCAGCATCCCCGGCCGCCAATGCGGCCCGTCCCATGCCCGACAACGCGGCCGCCGACGAAGGATTCAGTCCGAGAGCCCGCTCAAACGCCGCCTCGGCATCTTCAGCTCGGCTGGCATCAAGATACACCTCTCCGAGCCACACCTGAGCGGCCAAATACGTCGGGTCCAACCGAAGCGCTCGTTCGTAAAACTCAATCGCACTTGGCGTGTCACCATTTCCCCGAAATAACTGCGCGAGATAATACGGCCATCTCATCTCACTGGGAACCAAACTATGCGCGTGTAAGAACGCGTCGGTGGCCGTGGCATCAAGATCAGTCGCCATCAAAATCATCCCGAGCTCACCATACGCCTCACCAACAACGCCCGATACGCCATCTCCGTCTTCACTTAACTCAAGCACACGCGCATGCTGTGTTCTGATTTGCGCCTGGAGTGATTCAGGTAACTGTATTAAGTCCGGTAGTACCAAGGGCGGCGGCGGCTCCGCAAAGCTATCTGCAGCATTCGGTAGCGCCGCTCCACGATCGTCAGGCGGCGGCGCATTCGTTTCAGATACCGGGTCATCAGTTGCCGGACCGCAGGCACCCCAGAGAACCGGCATCATGACCCACAACATTCTCGTAAGTGTCTTTCTATTCATGGTGATAGAGACCCACCGGTACCTTCAGTCAACGTGGTATACCGGTTAATCGGAAGGTCCGACCATTCTTCCGTCAATCCACTGGGCCACGTGACACGTACCCGCAGTAGTTCTGTCGTCGCCTCTGCCAATCCTACGAGCACCCGAGGATCGTTCGCAGACGCATAACTACCATCGGCCCGCGCACGGCGCCAGAGGGTCGACCCATCGGAAAGCATGACCGCGACCCGAGCGCCGAGCATATCACGCGGCGTTTGCCGGCCACTAAGCTCCAACCCGAGCCAATCGTTCTGCTGTCCAATGGCATTAATCAGGAGTCGCGCGGGACCGGCTGTATTCGCAATGATCAAGTCCGTGTCGCCATCGTTATCCAGATCACCAAATGCCGCACCACGACTCACCTCGGACAAGTTGAACACGGCCCCCGCCCGGTCCGTGACATCTTCGAAACTGCCATCTCGACGGTTCTGAAACACCTGATTCCGCTGGTCTAAAGGAAATGGATTTTCCGGGCCCAGACGTTCGATGTCTGTCGTCACAGTCCCGTTGACGGCGATGATGTCTTGCCACCCATCATTATCAATATCGATCCACGCCGCACCGAATCCGGTGTAAGGCAAACTGGCGCCGCGAATACCGCGTGGCGCACTGAGATCCTCAAACAGCCCCCTCCCATCGTTGACGTACAGCGTGCTGCCTTGACCTGTCAGCTCGGTGATAAACAAATCTTCGTCACCATCGTTGTCAAAATCGCCTGCATCAACTCCCATGTCAGCCTTCGCATTCCCGCCTGCTCCCAATGCCGCGCCAGACAACAGTGCCATGTTCTGAAACGTGCCGTCCTGTTGGTTGATCCACAGTTGGTTCTCCATCTGATCATTGGCAACAAACAGATCGATCCATCCATCATTATTGAAATCGGCAGTGGCGTTTCCAAGCGCCGGTCCAAAATCCCGTGCAAGGCCCGCAGTTACCGTTACATCCACAAACGTTCCGTTACCCTGATTGCGATACAAGACGTTTGACTGTGGGAAACCTGATTCCGGTGCGCAATAGTCGGCAACACCAGATGGCGCGTAGCACTGCGTGTGCGTCCCGAGTGTGTACGCCAGATAGTTGCCGACAAAGAGGTCCAGAAATCCGTCCCGGTCATAGTCAAGAAAGGTGGCTGGAACGCCCCAAGACGCATCGTCGGTACCGGACGCGGCTGAAACGTCTAAAAATGTGCCGTCTCCGAGATTACGGAACATCTGATTTGGACCAAAGCGGGTGACATACAGGTCGACCCACCCGTCATTGTCAAAGTCACCCGTAGCCACGCCAATACCGTAGCCCCGCGAACGCAGCCCACTTGCGTTGGTTACGTCTGTAAACCGCAGCGTCCGTGTCCCGTCGGGATGCACTTCGAGCTCGTTCCGGAACAGGCGGTCGGTAAGTGGCTGCCCTTCCGGTGGTGTGATGAGTGGTTCACCTTCACCCAGTAGCTCACCCTGGGGTATGTAAACATCGAGGTCACCATCGTTGTCATAGTCGAGTAGGCCGACTCCGGGGCCCATCATCTCCGGCGTGTAAAACCCGCCGGTCATTCCGTTAAAGTGGATGTAATCAAGTCCCGTTGCCTCGGTCCGGTCAACGAACCACTCGACCTCGGCGTCCACCGGCGCAGTGGATGCCGTGTCCGGCTGAGGAACTACAGGAGTGTCAGTCCCACAAGCAGCGAAAAGTCCCACGGCGAGAATGAGGAAGACCCCTAGAGATCGTGGCATCACTGAGGTTCGACGCACATACCCTCATGCTCTAAACGGAACTCGGATGTCTCTGGCAAGGTTGTCGCCTGGACCGTGGTCGATTGTCCCGCTACCGGACGCCCGCCAAATGCGAACGATCCAAACATGGCCACCACTACACTGATGGCAGCGACGCCCCTGCGGGCCGTAAACCGACATGTGCTCACTGAATGACGGCCTGAAGCAGTACCCCGTCCTCCGGCAGACCTACCAATAAATCTCATGTTTCTCAATCAGCATTCTACGGTGCCCTGACGTATTTCAACAATGACGGCGGGATACACTACCAGTTGTGACACGTATCGCCCTTATCGGATTGACCGCGCTGACCCTCAACAGCGCCTATCTCGTAGCTTTTCCAACGGCTTCGGTCTGGTATTTCGCGAACGTACTGCTACACCCCGTACTCGGAGTCGTCGTTGTCGGCGCCTGCGCATGGGTGGTCCGGCAGGGCTATTGGACACCATCCGCATTCTTGAGGGTCGGTCTCGGGGGACTAGTGCTCGGATTGGTGTGCGGTGTGGGTATCACCATCGTCGGAGCAACGACCGCGACGCGACCACTGGTTTATTCCCATGTCGGAACTACAGTGACCGGAGTGCTCCTACTGGCCGTCCACGTATGGCGCACCACCCAGGACAGCCCCTCCGGGTCTTCTACCGCGCGCATCCGCGTGTCGCTAGCGCTTGCGGTGCTCTGCTTAATGTTGGCACCGGCGGCTCGAGCGTGGCATGACGCCACATGGCGCGCAAACTACCGCGTGGAAAACCCCATTCAGGCTCCACTCACGATGACCGAAGAAGGCGATGGCCCCACAAGCCCCTTCTTCCCATCATCGGCAACGACCACAACAGGTGACGTCATCCCCTCAGATTTTTTTCTGACAAGTGAAACGTGCGGTCGCTGCCATCGGGACATCTATGACCAATGGAATTCCTCCGTACACCATTTCTCATCGTTCAATAACCAGTGGTATCGGAAATCGATTGAGTACATGCAAGATGTTGTCGGAACTGAACCCTCAAAGTGGTGCGCAGGATGTCATGACCACGCTGTGTTCTTCAACGGCCAATTTGATCGTCCAATCCGAGACCGGGTCAACACCCCAGAAGCGCAAGCGGGTCTGGGCTGCACCTCCTGTCATTCAATCGTCCATGTTGGAAGCACAATGGGTCAGGGTGATTTCGTCATCGAATACCCACCGCTGCATGACCTCGCCGCCAGCGACAACCCGGTGTTGTCCTGGACCCATGACCTGCTGGTGTCAGTGGCACCAGAACCACATCGCCGAACATTTCTAAAACCATTTCACCGCGAACAATCGGAAGCATTTTGTTCAACCTGTCACAAGGTGCATCTCGACACGCCCGTCAATGACTATCGATGGGTCCGGGGGTTCAACGCTTACGATAACTGGCAAGCGTCGGGCGTCTCCGGAGAAGGCGCTCGATCGTTTTATTACCCTCCTCAAGCCCAAACCTGCAACGACTGCCATATGCCACGCGTCGCCTCAGACGACCCGGCGGCAAAAGACGGTTATGTGCGGTCCCATCGTTTTGCGGCTGCCAATACGGCTATCCCGTTCGTGAACGGCGACACGGAACAACTCCGAGCCGTTCAGGAATTCCTGCAAGCCGGGCAGGTGTCCGTCGACATCTTCGGCATCAGCCGCATAGAGGAAACCGCAGCTCCTGACGAACAACCACTAACCGCAGATAGCATCCCAACGATTGCCAGTACCTTTGGTGTTGGCGAAGAATCACCCGCGCTCGGAATACGTGGTGTAACGACGACTGGTCCAGTGGCAGAGATGTTTGCGCCGCTCGACGTAACACCTGTTGCGGTGCGGCGTGGTGAATCGATTCGGGTTGAAGTAGTTGTCCGCACACGCAACGTTGGGCACTTCTTTCCAGGTGGAACGGTCGATGCCTTCGATGTTTGGGTCGAATTCGAAGCCTTCGACGACCAGGGACGTATCCTGCTTCACAATGGGTCCGTTGATGATGGAGGCCGAGGGCCTGTCGATCCGAATGCGCACTTTTATCGAAGTCGTCAAATAGATGCTCATGGTAACGTGATCAATAAACGAAACGCATGGATGACGCGATCCGTGGCCTACGTCCGACTCATTCCACCCGGTGCAGCCGATACCATTCACTACCGTCTCCGTGTCCCAGAAGACGTGGGCGACAAAATTTTCTTACGTGCCAAGGTTAATCATCGAAAATTCGACTGGTGGTACACCCAGTGGGCGTACGCGGGCATCCGAGACCCTAATGCGGACGTTGAACAACCAACAGCGGCATACGACGACGGTCAATGGGTCTTCACCGGTGATACATCACTGGTCTCCGGCGACATGAAAACCATTCCAGATTTACCGATCACGGTAATGGCGGAAACCGAAGCCTCTCTGAGTGTCATCGATGACGCGGCCACACTTCCAGCCCCCCCAAACATCTCTGTGCCGTCAGCCAACATTCGAGAGCGTTGGAATGACTACGGAATCGGACTGCTGTTGCAAGGTGACCTGCGCGGTGCTGCCGAGGCGTTCCGCCGCGTGATCACCATTGACCCAGATTACGCTGACGGCCCTGTTAACCTGGCGCGCGTGCTGCTACAAGAGGGTGATGTCGACAACGCCATTCCGCAACTCGAGGCGGCGCTGACATTAGTTCCTGATCTGGCGCGAGCACATTTCTTCCTGGGATCAGCACTTCGTACACTTGGCCGCTACGACGAAGCCTTGACCCATTTCAACGTTGCCCGAACGCAGTACCCGCGGGATCGCGTTGTACTCGGCGAAATTGGACGCGTGCATTTTCTTGAACGACGATTTGAAGAGGCCATCAAAACCTTCACCGAGGTTCTCCGTATCGACCCGGAAAATCTGCTTGCACACTACAACTTGATGCTGGCCTACCGCGGCAACGGCGACAGGGAACGGGCGGCGCGAGAACAGATACTCTACGAGCGCTTCAAAGCAGATGAACCATCCCAAGCCATTACAGGACCTTATTTGTTAAATTCTCCGGAAGACAACAACGAACGTCAGCCGATTCACGAGCACTGATCGCCGAGACCTGTAATACTGGTACTGTCGTGAGACGCGCGTGCCTAGGAACCAGTTACTTCCTCTGCTTGCTGTTTCTTTCGGTCGTTGAAGCCCAGCCAAACGCTCAATTCGTTGACGTCACGGCTCTGACCGGCATTACTTTTGACCACCACAGTGGAGCAACGGGCAACAAATATTTACCTGAAACACTCGGCGCTGGTACCGTCATTCTCGACGTCGATGGGGACGGTTGGCAAGACCTCCTGTTCGTCAACTCAACCGATTTGCCACTAACCGAAAAAAGCGAAACGACCGCGGCGCTTTATCGGAACAATGGGAACGGAACCTTCACCAACATCACGGCCAATTCTGGTCTAAACATTCCCATATATGGCATCGGTGGAACCGCCGCGGATTACAACAATGACGGCCACACTGACATCTATCTCACGGCAGTCGGTCCAAATCACCTATTCCGTGGACAGGGCGACGGCACCTTTGTTGATGTAACGACTGAAGCCGGGGTTGGTGACGACCGTTTCTCCACCAGCGCACTTTGGTTTGATTACGACAACGATGGTGCCGTCGACCTATTCGTAGGAAATTACGTGGACTGGAACATTGACAATGACTTGTTCTGCTCACTCGATGGGGACCGTAAGTCTTATTGCACACCAGAGTCATACTCCGGCCAACGCCCCACCCTGTACCGAAACCTTGGCGACGGCACATTCGCTGACGTAACGGCAACCGCAGGACTCGATGACCCGTCATTAAAAGCCCTGGGTGTCACCATGTTTGATCACGACAATGACGGCTGGATAGACCTGTTCGTCGCAAACGATACGGAACCCGACCGGTTGTACCACAATCAGCGGAACGGCACGTTTGAAGATATTGGAGTAATTGCTGGTGTGGCATTCAGCGAAACCGGTATCGCACGGGCTGGCATGGGCGTCGATGCCGCCGATTATGACCGCTCCGGAAGACCGAGTTTAATGATCGGCCACTTTTCAAATGAAATGATCGCGCTGTACCACAACGAAGGAAACAGCTTATTTATTGACGAGGCACCGCGCTCAGCAATTGGTCGTGCCTCTCTACTCACACTCGCGTTCGGGTGTTTTTTCTTTGACTATGACCTTGATGGCCAGCTTGATATTTTTGTTGCGAACGGCCATGTCGCCGACGACGTGGAAAGGGTGCAATCGCGTGTCACCTATGCCCAACCGCCCCATTTATTTCGTAATCGAGGTAACGGCGAATTCGAGGAGGTTGTGCCAGACCCGGCTGGTGTATTAGCCAGACCAGTGGTCGGACGAGGAGCGGCCTATGGGGACCTCGATAATGACGGGGATCTCGACATCGTTGTCACCACGAACGATGGTCCGGCCCAGATCATTCGAAATGACGTCCCGAGAACAGGAAATGTGCTTCGTGTGCAACTTATTGGAACCGCGTCTAATCGAGATGGAATCGGAGCGCGTGTCGAAATCGAACTTAAGGACGAGCCCACAATATGGCGACTTGTGAAAACCGGATCGAGTTATGCCTCACAAAGCGAACGGCCAATCACCTTCGGACTGGCCAAAACGGTGGTCGTCAATTCGCTGCGAGTGGCCTGGCCAAGTGGTCAGACCGATGTTGTCGCAGACGTCGTGGCCAACCAATCAATCACGGTTCGCGAGTACGATGGAATCATCGCAGCGACGCCAATCGGGTACGCACAATGAGGTCGTGGTCGAGAGTTAGCCTGATTTGTTCTCTCATTTTTCTCATTTCGTGCAGCGGAGAGCAAACCGAACTTCACACGATTAATGAAGATGCCTATCGTGCGAACAACCACGGCGTGGCACTTCTTGAGCAATTTGACTATCAAGGCGCAGCCGAATCCTTTCGTGAGGCCAGCGCTTTGGATGCCACGCTCGGAACCGCTCACCTTAATCTCGCGCTGGCCCTCTACCACGCACAAGATTTTAGTAACGCTGAACGTGCTGTACGGACAGCCATCCCGTTACTGCCGTCAGCACTACAACCTACGTACCTGCTTGGGCTAATCGCAAGAGCACAAAATCAACCCAATGATGCGCTCGATGCATTTTTACAGGTCCTTGAATCCGATCCCTTCGATGTCGGCGCAAACATTAATGCAGGACAGCTCTATCTTGAAATACAGCAGTACGAAACCGCTATCGGATACTTGCGGCGTGCGTATACACGCGAACAACACAATGTCACGGCAAGCTACAACCTGGGATTGGCTCTCGTGCGTAATGGAGAGACTGAGGAAGGACAGCAACTCCTCGAAAGTGTTCAAGCACTACGGGCGACCAACTATGGTATTACGTATGGACCAGGCTATCTCAATGAAGGCCGGTACGCTGTTGCCATCGCCTCCACCGGAGCCGAGCCAGAACTGGTTGACCAGACCGTACCATCAGCAAGTTTTAGCGTCCTCAACATTGCCTCAACTCGCCCAGACAGTGCACCAGAAGAATCACCATTCGGACGGCGTTTTACGGCTGACGGTCTAACCGACGCCTCAGCATTAGAGCTTGCTGCATCCCTCGGCGGAGGAGTAACCGCAATTGATTACGACACCGATGGTGATCTTGATCTTTTCCGTGCAGATGCCACAGGTGAGCAGCTTTTCCGAAACGATGGCGCCAATAATTGGTCCGATGTCACCGAAACTGTCGCACTCTTTGACACACCGCCAAACAGCGTCCCCATCGGGGCCATCACTCTGGACTACAACAATGACCATGCCCCTGACCTCTTTGTCATCCGACAAGGCATTAGCAGCCTCTATCGCAACGACGATGGACGTTTCAGTGACGTTACCGACAGTGCAGGAATCCCTGACCTGCCATATTTGCCTGGCGCAGCCGCCGCAATGGATATCGATCACGACGGAGACGCCGACTTATTGATTGCTGGGCTTGCGGATGTTATCGCTACGCGACAAACGATCGGTAACACGAGTGTGACTTTCCCACAAGAATTTGCACCGGCACCATTGTTGCTACTTCGAAATAATCAAGACGGAACATTTACAGACATAACGGCACAGGCCGGATTGACATCAACTGGGCACGCAATCGCCATTGTTCCAGCCGACTTTAATAATGGTCGCGATATCGATTTCCTTGTTGTCGACCGCGACGATTCGCCTCGACTTTTCATGAATCAGCGGGATTTCACATTCAGCGACGTGGCGGACGATGCCGGGCTCGAACGGAACGGATCCATCACTACCGGGGTAACAGCAGCTGATCTAAATCATGACGAATATCCCGACATCATCTTCGCAGGCGAAACGAGTAGCGATAGCACTATGGCGCTCAGTGACGGAAAAGGTGGTTTCACCATTACCCCGGCACCAACGGCTGCCCAAGGCGCACATGCGCTGCAATTGTTCGATTACGATAACGATGGTTTACTTGATCTTCTTACCTGGACATCAAATGGCGCCCGACTGGCTCGAAACCTCGGAACATCATGGACCGATGTGACAACAGCGGCGCTCGTTGACCAATCGACCCTGCCGGTCATAACAGCAGCCCATGCGTTAGTTGTCGCTGACTTTGACCTGGACGGGGACACTGATTTCATCACCGCGACGACAGGATCAGTGCTATTCGCAAAGAACAGCGGGACTCCGAACAATTCTTTGCGGGTTTCTCTCCGCGGCACGGCAAGTAATCGACTCGGCATCGGTGCAAAAGTTCAACTGCGCGCCGGAAGCCTGAGCACAAGATTGGATACGTCGGCCACCACACCATCGGTCGGCCCGGCGGACCTCCTGTTTGGTCTCGGAACTCGACCGGGTGGCGATGTTGTGCGCGTGCTCTGGCCATCTGGCATCGTCCAGGCTGAAATACCACAACCAGCGGACGTTCTGTCTACGCCCGTTGCAGTCCAGGAACTTGACCGCGAACCCTCCTCCTGTCCGCTGCTTTTCACATGGAATGGAACAAAATTTGAATTCATTACAGATTTTCTTGGTGGTGGTGAAATGGGCTATTGGCACGGTCCTGGTCACTACAACACACCAGATCCTGTTGAATACGTGCGGATTCCGGCAGACCGATTACAACCGCGAGACGGCCGGCTTGAACTCAGGATTACGAATGAACTGGAAGAAGTAATTTTCTTCGATCACCTGTCGCTTATCTCCGTCGCCCATCCGAACGACATTACTGTCTATCCCAATGAAGGACAGACGGTCCCGCCCAAACCACACCGACTACATGGTGTCCGGAACATCCGCACACCCGTTCGCGTCTTCAATGACAAGGGAACGGACATGACGGAACGCATCGCCACACTTGACCGCAGATATCCAGACGAATTCGGGTTGAAACCGTTTAGAGGGTACGCAGAATCACACACGTTAACACTCGACCTAGGTCCCCGAGACAACCAAGCAATCACTCTGCTTCTGACTGGATGGACCGCTTACGCATTTTCGAGTGACAACGTTGCGGCCCATCAAGCTGGACTCGCACCATCGCTACCTGTACTGCAAATCAAGAACGATGATGGCAGTTGGCGTAATGCGGTCGATATAGGAATACCCGTCGGACGACCACAGACCATCGCCGTCGACCTGACTGACCAACTCCGTGCAGGAGAACACGAAGTACGGATTGTGACCGATATGCGAATTTACTGGGATCAAATTCAGATAGGCCAAACCGTCTCTACCGACAAGTCCGAACGCCACGCAGCGGTACGAGAGCAGACACTTCACCCGGCCACGGCCGAACTCCGGGCACGTGGGTTTTCAAAAGAACTGCACCCCAACGGAACCGAACCAACAACGTATGACTACGAACAGATTTCAATGGTGTCTCCATGGAAGACCATGTCAGGTTCGTTTACAAGACCCGGCGACGTTCGCGAGCTCTTAGTAGCTAGTGACGACCTGTTCACAATCGCCAAAGACGGCGACGAAGTTATTTTAAGTTTTGATGCCACCGAACTTGATCCCTTACCAGCGAACTGGAGTCGAACATATCTCCTCCACACCGATGGCTTTAGTAAAGAAATGGATATTAATTCCGCAAGTCCGGACAGCATCGAACCGCTACCTTTTCACGCAATGAGCGCGTATCCCTATAGTGAGTCCGAGCACTACCCCAAAACACGGGTTCATAAGACGTATCGCAAGATGTTCAATTCACGGCATGTTGTGCAGTCCATACCCCGTATCGACGTAGTGCAGTAGGAGAGGTATGGAACATATTCGGTACTCAGTCGCCACATGTCAGACCGACCTTCCCAATCCAACCGACCGGTCACAAATGCATATCAATACCACGCGTATGCTCGAGATGGTTGACTCCGCCGTCACAGGAAGCATGCCATTTTTACCCGTACGTCTTGTCGTGTTTCCTGAATTTGCACATGCCGCACCCGTCTACCAGACAGTGGCAGAACTTCGAAAAAAACTGACTGTCCCTATTCCCAATGAACATACCGAAAAACTGACGGCCAAGGCTCGAGAACATAACGTGTATATCCAAACCGGAACGATGCTGGAAGAAGATCCGAAATACCCAGCGGCGGTCTTCAATACCTCCTGTCTTATCGGACCAGCCGGCGTATTGTGCAAATATCGAAAAATAAATCCGTGGATTCCATTTGAAGTCCACACGAGTCCACACGACATCCCGGATTATGACGAAGAGTTCTTTCCGGTAGCTGATACGTCTATAGGTCGACTCGGCTGCGCCATCTGTTACGACTGGCTTTTCCCTGAGGTGCTTCGTCAATTGACCGCAAACGGCGCTGAAGTACTGATCCGCGTGTCGGCCTATATGGACCCCTGGGGAGCCACCGAACCCATGGCATGGTGGACCATTATCAATCGAGCGCGAGCGCTAGAGAACCTCAGCTATGTCGTTGCGGCCAATCAGGGCGCCAGCTTGCGCCACTACCCGCCGTACTCGTGGCCCGGCGGTTCACAAGTCGTCGACTTCGACGGCAGGCTCCTGGCAGAGGCATCTCCTGGGCCCGGCGAACGGATCGTCGTGGCCCCACTCGACATATCCGCGTTAAGACACGAGCGACAGTCACGCATCGGACATCACATGCCGGCGCAACTTCGTACAGAAGTCTACGATGTCTACCAGCATGCCGCCTATTCGTCACAACACTTAAAAGATGGACCTTCGTCGTACACCAAGAATCAGCAGAACATCAAGGCGTCCAAACAAGCCTTTGCCGACCATCACGATTCACACCTACAAAAAACAGCGAACATCACAAAAGACATTTGAAACCATCATGTTGAGCGGATCCACTGGTCGTCCCTGCTATCAATTCTTAACTGACTAGTGGAACAAAAAATGGCGGAGAGGGTGGGAGTCGAAGTGACACCCTAAATAACGCCTGCTGTGACACTTAAGTTTTCGGCTTCTACGTGTTGCCCACAATGTTGCCCACAAACCTTCCGGCTGCCCTCGGATTCTTAGCGGGCGGTTCAACGGGGACGGGGGTTAGCACGGGTGCGCGGCTTGCCACTCGCGTGCGCAGCGTTGGACTTCGGTGATCTGTGCGGGAGTCATGCGTGACGCTAAGGCGTTCCGCTTACCGCGCCCCCACTGTGCCCACGACGAGCGGCGTGGGTCCAATCGGATGAGATACAAATTGAACCACATGTCTGCCTCGACGTCGTCGTGTGCGCCATTGCCCGGCTCTGAGTACATAATCTCAAGCCCGGACATAGACAATGTGTCCCCCATCTCGGCCGCTCGTCGATACCAATGGTCGGCTTCGACATCATCCTGCAGCACACCGGAGCCTTTGTTCAACGCCGTCGCGAGGTGTCTCATCCCGTCGACATTCCCCATCTCGGCCGCGTGGCGAAACCAGCGGACCGCCTCGACGGGGTTCTCGTAACTTCTCCGCCGCGAGTCCGGGAGCACCGAACCTGACAAAAGAAACCCGAGGCTAACTGCAGCATCGGAGTCGCCGTGCTCGGCACGCGCCCACAGGGTGTCCATATACGGTGTCTGCGCGTACACCGGCGCACCGGGCGCGACCGTGACCAGGACAACGACGGCGCAAAACCCAACGTTCCGAAGACCGCGTTAAACCGGTTCAGTCTTGGTCACGTAGAGTTGCTGAGTGGGATACGCAAACTCAATTTCGGCCTTCTCGAATTCCTCCATGAGTCGAAAATTGATGGACTGCTGCACCTCCATGTATGTGTTGTAATCGGGGCGGAGCACAATTAGGACGACTTCGTAGATGAGCGCGAAGTCCCCGAAGCTTTTGAAGTGGGCCCGGTCAAATCGGGCGTTCTCGTGTTCTTCGACGATCCGTCTGATCATCTGGGGGAGCGCCTTCACCTTCTCGATGGGGGTTTGGTAAATGACTCCGATACTGAAGACGACCCGCCGTTCCTGCATTCGCTTGTAGTTTTTGATCCGGCTGCTGGTCAGGTCAGTGTTGGAAAAGATCAACTGCTCGCCGCCGAGGCTTCGAACGCGGGTCGTTTTGAACCCCACGTGTTCCACGGTACCGAGTAGATCCCCCACGATGATGAAGTCCCCGACCTGGAACGGCTTGTCCATGAAGATGGCGAACGAGCTGAACGCGTCCCCCAGCACAGCCTGAGCGGCCAGGGCGATGGCCACCCCACCGATGCCGAGGCTCGCAACGAACGCGGTGATGTTGACCCCAAGGTTGTCGAAGATAAACAAGAGTGTCGCCGCCCAGATCATGATCCGGACAACCCAGGTCATGTTCTTGAGCATCGCGGCGCTCGTCGGGTCTTCCTTCACGGTTTGCTCAGTCCATTTATGAATAACGTAGCGGGTGATTTCTTGGAGAACCTGCGCGACCTTGATGGCGAGAATGACGACGAAGAAGCCGTATAGCAGGCGGCTGAGGTTTCCTGGCAGGCTCAATGACAGAGTGCCGAAGTAGATCGCGGTGAACAGATACACGAACGGTCCGACGAAGCGCCGAAGCAGATCGTGAACCAGGTCGTCATAGTCGTTCTTCGTGGCCTCAGTGAAGGTCTTCAAGTGGCGTAGGACGAGCCTCTTGGCGATCGGCATGCCGACGGACACGCCGAGAAAGACCGCGGCGGAGACCAGGTAGTCTTGAAACGTGTTCCCCAGAAACTGGTTATCCATCACTTCCAGCAGCTCTTGCATGTGCCTCCGTTACGGGTGGTTTATCACCGCTTGCTTAGGGCTAACGCCCTCCTGGTGTGAAATGCGGCGATGTGCACCTGTTGAAAAACTAACGATGGAAAGCCAGACCTCGGTGGACGGTCACGTGCTGTACTCCTCAACTTGACAGCACCCCTGAACCGCTCCCGTAACCAGGCCGTAAAGTCCTCGCCCGTTTCAATCGTCTATTTCCTGCCAGCGAACCCGTTACATCATGCCGCCCAGAACCCGGCGCACCACCACCTGCAGCGGCCTCCTGCTTCTCTTCCTGAATCTCCGACACTAGGGCCTCGGTCGTGAGGAGCAGCGACGCGATTGAGTCGGCATTCTGCAGTGCCGTAGGTACGACCTTCGTCGGATCGATGCCCCCCGCCCTCACCAAATTCTCATACGCATCGCTTTGGGCGTCAAGACGAAGATTGACCAACAATAACCGCGAGTCATAACAGTCCGAGCCTGCCTCGCCACACAGGACGGTTCAACGGGGATGGCTCGAGTGTACCGCGTAGAGGACGCATCCTCCCGCTCGAAGACGGAGGATGCAACCGGGGGCCAACTTTTGCATCGTGACGCAAAACTGGCGGTTCAACGGGGACGGGTTCCAGTCTCTAGTACCTCTGACCAACGACCGACAAGTGGCCTCTATCTTCCATCCAGGATTCGGTTCCACTCATCCACTTGCTCCTTCTGTGCCGCAAGAAGCGAGGTAGGGTCGCCCTCGATAACAATTGTCGTCATAACGTCATCTTGTGCGATGGCATCAACGACGTCCTGCCCTGAAGAAACTTTGCCGAAAATAGAATGTACGTCGTCCAGGTGGGGGGTAGGCACGTGAGTGATAAAGAACTGGCTTCCGTTGGTTCTCGGTCCTGCGTTAGCCATTGACAATGTGCCAGCCGAGTTGTGCCGAAGCGAGGGACTGAACTCGTCGGCGAACTGGTAGCCAGGCCCCCCGCTTCCGGAGCCGGCTGGGTCACCCCCCTGAATCATGAAATTGGCAAGGACACGGTGAAACTTCAGCCCGTCGTAATAGCCCCGCTGCGCCAGGTTAACGAAGTTCGCTACGGTCAAAGGGGCCTCCACAGGAAAAAGAGTCACATGGATGTCTCCCTTTGTCGTCGTGATGACGGCTGCTAGTTCGTTCCCTTGGATGGCCGAGATGGGCATTACGATTGGACCTCCACTGAACGCGGCGAAAACCGAAGCCATGGCCAATAGTCTTGAAATCTGCATGTGATTTTCTCTCTTTTCTTAGTCACCCTTAACTCACAGACGACCTCCGTCGTCAGCAGCGGGATCGTCGTCATCGGCTATCTTCGACCATGACGATGATCGTGTAGACCTGATCCTACCGCGGCGGGGCTGGCGGTTCAACGCTGTGTCCGGATGATCACTATTCCGAGACAATCCGCTTTTTCTTGTAGTGCAATGTCGGTGGAAAACAAAATGGCGGAGAGGGTGGGATTCGAACCCACGTGCCGGTTACCCGACAAGACGCTTTCGAGGCGCCCCCGTTACGACCACTTCGGTACCTCTCCGTTAGCGGTGCTCCCTAAGTTTAACCTTTGAGTATGCGCCGCTTCTCGCCAAAGAAGTCCTGGATCATTTCACGACACTTGTTCTCAAGAACACCAGAAACGATTTCGATTCGATGGTTCAGTGCAGGATGATCCAACATCCGCATTGCTGAACACACCGCCCCTGATTTCGGTTCGGGCGTACCGTACACCAACCTGTCGACCCGCGAGTGTATTAAGGCGCCAGCACACATCGGACATGGCTCAACCGTGACGTAGAGCGTAGTACCGTTCAATCGATAATTGCCCAGAAGCCGTGCCGCCTCACGTAAGGCCTGTATTTCAGCATGGGCGGTCGGGTCATTCGCAGCAATCGGTTGGTTAAACCCCCGACCCACAATTTGGCCATCGGCTGCAACAACAACGGATCCGACAGGAACCTCGCCCGCGAGAAGCGCAGTTCTGCCCTCAATCAGCGCCTCACGCATGTAGCGTTCGTGACCGCTCATGCAGCAGCAAGTATAGTGATCAGGGGCAAGTATGAAAGGACTAATCCTTAGTGGAGGCAAAGGTACCCGATTACGACCACTCACCTTTACGAGTGCGAAGCAATTGGTTCCGATCGCTAATAAACCCGTTCTGTTCTACGGGATTGAAACGCTAGCCGCAGCCGGCATCCGCGACATCGGAATTGTGGTCGGTGACACCCGTGATGAAATCGAATCGGCCGTGGGTGATGGTGCTCGGTGGAATGTCACGATCACATACATTCCGCAAGACGCGCCACGTGGACTCGCTCACGCGGTGCTCATCAGCGAACCGTTTCTCGGCAAGAACCCGTTCGTGATGTACCTCGGCGACAACCTGCTTGCAAAAGGAATCGTGCCACTCGTTAAAGAATTTGAAGCGACAAAGCCTGCAGCGCAAATCCTCCTGACGCCGGTCCCTCACCCGGAACAATACGGCGTAGCCGAGATCGACGGCGAACAGGTAATTAGGCTAGTCGAAAAACCGAAGCAGCCGAAAAGCAACCTCGCACTCGTCGGTGTGTATATGTTTGGACCAGACGTATTTGACTCGGTGAAACGTATTAAACCGAGCCTTCGGAATGAACTTGAAATTACCGATGCTATTCAAGACCTGATCGACCGCAAGCTTGTCGTCAGATCCCATATTGTCGATGGTTGGTGGAAAGATACCGGTCGCCTCGAAGACATTTTGGAAGCTAATCGCCTCATCCTCGACCAACTCGACACACAAATCGACGGCACAGTTGATAGCTCTTCGCGCATCGAAGGTAAAGTCGTGATCGAAACAGGAGCCGTTATTACAAACTCAATTATCAGAGGCCCAGTCATCATCGGAGCCAACGTAACGATCCGGGATGCCTATATCGGACCGTTCACCTCAATTATGAGTACCGTGGAGATCCTCGGCTCGGAGATCGAACATAGTATCGTGATGGAGGGGAGTCGGATTACAGGACTAACCGACCGGGTCACAGATAGCCTCATCGGACGCAATGTCACAATTAGTCGGTCCCCAGCCAAGCCTGCGGCATTACGTTTTATGCTCGGTGACCGATCAGAAGTAGGAATCTCGTAGAATTATCGATGACTCAAAAAAACACACCCCCCCCCC
>CEWR01159477.1_pt1 | contig 19572 bp, 12 predicted proteins | sample 356321 | NCBI WGS metagenome assembly CEWR01 (sample SAMEA2621551, study PRJEB7988) | marine metagenome | biome: marine biome (ENVO:00000447); feature: mesopelagic zone (ENVO:00000213); material: "saline water (ENVO:00002010), including plankton (ENVO:xxxxxxxx)" | depth 790 m
AATACAACCACCGTGTTCTCTTCCAAATTATTTTCTTTTAAGAAAGCTAACAATCTTCCAATATTATCATCAATACATTTGACCATACCATAGTATTGCGCCATATTCTGTTGCTTAATTTTCTTCGCAACATTTTTATTTCCTTTTTTATTTACCCAAATTGGATCAACTGCATTAGGTGTATGCATCGTTCTAGGATCTTCAAATTTAAAATGAGTATACATGGTATCATAGGGAGCACGAACTTGATCCGGTCCATGAGGATCCGGAATAGACAACATCAAACAAAATGGTTTGTCTTTGTCTTGTTCTAATATTTTTAATGCCCTTGTTACCAAAAAATCTGTAGTAAACGATTCTTTCGTTGCTTTGTCCTGCACAAAAACACCTCCTCCATATTTCGATTTTTCTTGATCTACACGGACACCATTTTGATCTTCAGCTAATATTTTCCAATGTCCACGGTTTATCATATATCTGTTATGATCGAATCCAAATTTTCTCAAAGGAGCAAAGCCAGGTTTATCTTCTCCATCCAAATGCCATTTTCCTACATAAGAAGTTGAGTACCCATTGTCTTTTAGAATTTGTCCAAAAGTAATAACATCGTCATATAAAGGCATATCATTTATAGATGAACCTGTTGCTACAGGATACAAACCTGTAATCATCGAAGCCCTTGATGGTGTGCAAACTGGTGAAGTAGCATACCAATTTTTACATAGCAAACCTTCATTGGCAATTCTATCTAAATTAGGTGTTTCCACAACAACTCCTTTCCCCCACATAAAGGCCTGTTCATCCGTCATCGTTTTTCTAAAAGCACCAATCGTTCTTAAATTGTGCTCATCCGTATGAATAATTAACAAATTGGGTTTCTTTTTCTGAGCATTTATCAAAAACAAATGACCGCCTAAAGTGTTTAATAACAGAAATAAAACTAACTTAATTTTCATTTTATAGTATTTATATGAATTACAATACGAATTAACACTTTAATTCTAAAGTCACTTAACACAAAAACGACAGATTTGTGACACAAAACTTATTCGACTTAGTATTTGGCCTAAAACACCTTTTAACAAGAACTACCTGTATAAAATAAATTGAATTTTTTGGTTTTTATTTCCTTCTGAAACATTTAAAAAACAGATACCGTTTTTAATGTTTTGAGGCAATCTGACAGATGTATTTATTTTAGCTAGAGAAAGTGTTTTTTTCAAAAAACACCCTGCCTTGGATATCATAAACTGTCAATTCAGCATTCTTTATACCAGTTTCCAATTTCAACTGTAAATCCTCTAGAACAGGGTTCGGGAACAAGCTAAATATATTTTTCTCTTTTGTCATAAAATCCGTACCTAATGCATTGTCTGAATTATGGAGATTACTGGCTCCTATATTTGGAACCTCATTACGAATATCTAAATTTTGATCAAACCCATCTTTGCTTGCATATACAGTGATTTCTTTAAATATACCTGATCCACCCATAGGAAACTCAGGTTCAGGGAACTTCTTACCAGTATCTATCGCAGGGATCTCCTTTTGAAGAATATATCCATTCTTATCTGATAATCCTTCATTGACAAATAAGGGATCTCCTATTTGAGAATTGGTATCTAAGCTGGAGAAGTCAGTGTTGATATTACCTTCAAATAAATTATCCGACACATACAATTGACTGCCTGCATCTATGTCAATAGTTACATGATCCCCGATAATTCCATTGGTTACTCGAAAAATATTATTGTAGACATACGTGTTTTTACTAATTACACTAATATCTGGCGTGTAATTTTTATCAAGATAAATTGTATTGTTATAGATGTAATTATTCTCAGAAGTAATTTTATTTCCGGTCCCCGCAAAGTCAGAAACCCAAATAGTACTCCCGTGAAAACTTCCAATTCCATCATTGACACTTACATTAAATCGATAAGTAGAATTGATATTCTTCCTAATATTTCACAAAACCCACCTTCCGACTCTTCGCTATAATTGTATTGAAAAATGATGTTTTTATTTCCGAAATCAATATGCATTCCATAAGATTCATTAGGCCCTTGCAATCCATAAGATCGGCTGTATTGCGCAATGATATTTCGACAACTAAATACCCAGGCTCCACTTCCTCTGCCAGCAAGTCTATTTTCTACACCATTGCTGTATCCCGTTTGATCAAAATCGTTATTTTCAAACAAGCCATTATAGGTTTTTGACAAAATAACCCCTGAACCTCCCGTTCTGTAAAATGTATTGTTGCGAACTACTATGTTTTGAATTCTATTCATAAAGCCGTCTTCAGTTTCTAAATCTCCTTTATGAATTCCCCAAACACCTGCCTTTCCTATATGTGTAAAATAACAGTCTTCTAACAATACATCTTTGATACTCACCTCTAAACCTACTTCATTTACATCGGACTCCCAACAAATTCCAGTTGCTTTTAATGAATTAAATTCTGATGGAGGTGGAATGCTAACTCCAAACACATCTGATACTTTAAGCTCTCTAAAAACCATGTTAGTTAATACTCCTCCCCATTTGTTTGCAAACAATTTAATTCTAAAACTAGTATATTCTCCATAGGTATATCGGCTATCATCTTTACTGTCATTTTTTATCCAAAGATGTGTAAGCAATAAATTACTCGTATTTGTCAAACTAATTGCTTGAAAATAGTCGCCACCTTCAATACTAGCTGAACCAGAAATAATAGGAAGTTCTCTAATCCCATAACTACTTATTTCAATTGATTTTTCAGCAGATCCAGAACAGTTTACTTGAAAGTGACCTTCAAAGATATCTAAAGATTTAAATAATAGTCTGTGTCCCGGAGCTAGCAATCCACCAGCATCAAATTTGTCAGCAACTGAACTTGCTTTCTCTAAAGTTTTCCATGGAGTATCTATACTACCATCATTGTTATCATCTCCACCAGCACTCATATAATGAGTCGTAAATTATCGGTGACTCTAAATTTATCAAACAAAGCATTCGCTCCTGCTGTCGTTAAAAAAATCGTATTGGCCCCCTCTGAAAATTGATTATCAGATAAAAATACGATCAATGTGTTTTGATCAATCCCATTTTCTTCTAACGTTTTTAAAACACGCCCGACTCCATCATCTACCGCACTAACCATAGCGGCATAGGTTCTCCTTTTTTTTTCCTAATATTCGAAAATCGTGACAAGTATTTTTCTGTAGCTTGCAGTGGTGTATGTGGTGCATTGTAAGCTAGGTACAACATAAAATGCTCATCAGCATCTGCTTTCCTTTTTACAAATCTAGTCGCAGCATCGGTCAATTCATCTGTCAAATAATCTTCTATTTCTATAGGTTTTCTATTCTCCAACAATTTCGTAGTATAACACCCCCACATAGACGTAACCTCAGACAAATTATCCGTAGTTAATTTCTCTGGAAAATAATTATCACCACCTGATAAAAAGCCATAGAAATAATCGAAACCTCTTTCTAAAGGATGAAATACAGCATTTGTACCCATATGCCATTTCACGATAATCGAACTTTTATAATCCACCTTATGAAGTACCTCTGCCATCGTTTCTTCTTCAATTGGCAAACCCGAAATTGGGTTGCCTGGATCGATAGAGGGGTTTGCAGTAAAACCAAAACGATCTTGGTATCTACCCGTTAAAAATACGGCTCTACTTGGCCCACAAACAGGAAACGATGCGTAACCTTGTTCAAAACGAACTCCTTCACCCGCAATTTTGTCAATGTTAGGTGTCGGAATATCTTTACAACCGTTAAAACCAACATCTGCCCAACCCATATCATCGGTCATAATAACAATAAGATTCGGTTGTTTCTGTGCAAAGTTAAGTCCACTACATATCAGTAAGAGATAAAATATTTTTTAATAAAGTCCATTTTTTTCATTATTTGGGTAACGCAAATAATAACCATAACCACTCATTAATTACCATCAAGCGAATTCTCAAACGCTTAAAACAAATAACCTTTATTAATATATTTTAATTCAATCCTTAATTTTAACTTATTTCGGCTGTGTCAATTGATATTGGACATCATACAAATCCACTTGTTCTCTTCTCCAACGATTTCCTTCCATATACAAAACTTGTGGACAAGACACATCCCAATCTCCTAATTCTTTAAGCATGCCTTCTACAATATCTCTATTTTCGTTGGCAACATTGTTCTGTTCAGAAGGATCTTTATCCAAATCAAACAAAAGAGGTAAACGATCCGGAAGACGTATTAATTTCCAATTTCCTCTTCGGATACCTCCACTAATAGTAAATCGCCATAGCATCGTTTCATGAGGATTCCCTTTTATTTTATTAGTGATATAAGGATAGATATTTACACCGTCTAGTTTGTCTTTTGCTGTTGTTTCTCCTCCCGCTAATGCCAAAAAGGTTGGGGTAAGGTCCAGAGAAGAAATCGGCTTATCATACATTCCTTTTTTAAGATGATTAGGATACGAAATCACGAACGGAACACGAATTCCGCCTTCTAGTAAAATTCCCTTTTGACCATTTAAAGGAGCATTGATAGAAGCATTATGATTGCAAGGTCCACCGTTATCACTCAAGAATACCACCACCGTATTTTTATAAAGCTTCTGATTTTTTAATTCTTTAATAATCCGTCCAACATTTACATCCAAACGATGTACCATTGCCGCATAGGTTCTTCTTTTCTCGTCTTTGATATGCCCATAACGGTTTAAATCTTTTTTCGTTGCCTGCATAGGTGCATGCGGTGCATTGAAAGAAGCATACAAAAAGAAAGGGTCTTTTTTATGTCTTTTGATAAAGTCCACACATTCATCTCCTTTGTCATCTGTTATATAAGTTAATGCCTGTGGTGTTTTATAATTACACTCTATTCTATTCGAATATAGAGTTCCATCTGATTTTATTGGAAAATAATTATGTCCTCCCCCTAGGTACCCCCAAAATTCATGAAAGCCTCTTTTAGTTGGATGAAATTGATCTGCCTCGCCCAAATGCCATTTGCCAATTAGACCATTCACATATCCAAGATCGGACAATCGATCCGCAATTGTTTTTTCAGAAATAGGTATACCAATATAGTTTTTATTATACTGTGGTAGATCGACAATTGGATTGTTATCAAATCCAAAATTTACCTGGTTTTTTCCTGTAATCAAACCTGCACGAGATGGACCACAAACGGGTGCGGAAACATAGCCTTGCGTAAAGGTTACCCCTGATTTTGCGATGGCGTCAATATGAGGTGTTTTTATTTGGGTACTTCCAGTAAAGCCAACATCACCATAGCCTAAATCATCGGCTAAAATGATAATGAAATTTGGTTTTTTAGTTGTTTGAGATTGTCCAATAGTAAAGGAGAAGAACAAAATTATTGCAGCTATTATTAATTTAAATTCCATCATTTTTATTTACTTTTTTGAATAGTTTATATCAGCTTTTACTTTTTTACTCCAGCCTCTACCATCTAGTGGTAAGACTTTATTTTCTCGGGCCCATTTTTCCCATTCTGCGTCAAGTTCAGCTACTTTTTCTGGATGTTGGTCAATTAAATTATTTGATTCAGCTCTATCTACAGATAAATTATACAATTCCCATTTTCCTCTGTAAGTGGGTGCATTTCCTTTTGTTGCAACTAGTTTCCATTTCCCATCAATAATTGCTCTATTTGCTCTGTGCTCAAAATACAATGGACCTCTTTCAAAATTTTCACCTTTAAAAACTGACACCATACTTTTCCCTTGATACTCTTTAATAATATACTCATCAACAGTTTCAGGATACTTTGCTCCTGAAAGTTCCATTAATGTTGGCATTAAATCGATAACGTGTCCTTGTTGGTTTGTAAACGATGCTTTTTTAATTTTTTCAGGCCAATGCACAATCAGCGGTGTGCTAATTCCTCCTTCGTGATTGGAACTTTTATATTCTGAAAATGGTGTATTACTCATATTTGCCCAATGCCTTCTATAACTTTGATTGAAGGTTTTTCCACCAATATCCTGAATGGTATCCAACTCAAAGTCTTCTCCTTCAGGTTCTGCATTTCCACCGTTATCTGATAAGAATAAAATAACGGTGTTACCTAATTCATTCTTTTCTTTTAGTAGGTCAAAAATTCTTCCAACACCCTGGTCCATTCTATCAATTTGTGCTGCATAAACTTCCATTCTGGTTTCCCACATCGCTTTCTCTTTATCTGATAAACTATCCCAAGCAGGAATATCTTTTGGACGTTCACTTAAAATCCACGAATTAGAAAGCCCTGCATCATTCATTTTATTTAAGCGTTGTTCACGAAAATAGTCCCAACCTTTACTGAATTTTCCTTTGTACTTTTTAATATCGTTTTCTAAGGCATGTAATGGTCTATGAGGCGCATAATGTGCTACGTAAAAAAAGAAAGGCGTGTCTTTTTTCGATTCAAAATGATCTTCAATAATTTCTATAGTAGCGTTATTAATTTCTTCTGTTAGGTAAAATCCTTTTGGAGGCGCAATTCTTTCATTATCTTTAATTAAGGTAGTTGGGTCGAAATAGCCACCACCACCAGAAAGCATTCCATAATATTTATCAAAACCACGTTGAATTAGCCAATTATGATTGTCGCCATCTGCGACCATATTATTTTCATAGGTCACGTGCCATTTTCCAGTTACATAGCTTGAATATCCGACACCTTTTAACACTTGGGCAATACTAATACTATTTTTGCTAATTGCGCCTCGATACCCTGGACGACCAAAATCTGAAGCTGTCATCCAACCTAAATCTGCATTGTGTGCGTATAAACCAGTTATTAATGAAGCTCTGGTAGGACAACAACGACCAGCATTGTAGAACTGATTAAAAACCAACCCATTGTTGGCCAATTTATCAATATTAGGCGTTTGAATTCCAGAACCCATAAATCCAAGATCGGAGAATCCCATATCATCTGCCATGATTAAAATGATATTTGGTTTTTCTTCTTTAGTTTCATTTTCTAGTTTTGGATTATTGCAAGAAATAAGCAATAGGATAAAACTGCTGAAAAAAAGACGTTTCATATATTATAGTATTAGTTATTTAATTTTAGTTTATTGATATTTCCGTTTTCATCAAAAGTGATTTCATCAAAACATATAGAACGCCTATAGTTATTTTTTGATAAATCCATATTGTGATAAAATACATACCATTTTTCTTTGAACTCAACAATAGATCCATGTGAGGTCCATGAATCAACTACATCCATTACTTCACCCTGAAAGTTGAATGGACCCATCGGATTCTTGCTAGTTGCATAAACCAATGTGCTTGTTTTCCCCCAACCATTGGAGTAGAGTAGGTAAAACGTTTCATTGCGCTTAAAAACCCAAGGTGCTTCGCCATAAAAGCCTCCAAAATGTTCCTTATCCTCTTCAATTCCATTTATTTTTAGGTCTTGGACTTCACCTTTGACACTCATCATATTTTTATTAATCTTCACCACTTTTGGCTCACGACAGCCAAAATACATATAGGCCTGCTCACTGTCTATAAAAACAGAAGGATCAATAGGTTCTTTACCCATTTTTTCTTTTTGGTTGGTTTTGTCTATTAAAGGTTTGCCCAATTTATCGACAAATGGACCAGTTGGTGAATCGCTCACTGCTACACCAATTTTAGCTCGTTCTACAGGATAATAAAAGTAATATTTATCATTTCTCTCTACACAATCTGGAGCCCAAGCCCATTTTTCAGCCCATTGTACATCATCCAAACTTAAAATAGCCCCGTGATCTATCCAGTCAACCATATTATCTGTTGAAAATACGTGCCAGTCAAGCATGTCAAAATAGTTGGCATTATCTTCATCATGAGAGGTGTAAACATACATCCTTTCATTAAAAACGTGGGCAGATGGATCTGCCGTATACATATGTTTTACAAAAGGATTTCCTTCATTTTTGAAGGTGATTTCGTTTTGAGCAAGCAAACTCCCACAAAACAGAATTAAAACTGATAAAATTAGATTCTTCATAAATTTATTCTTCTAAGCGATAATTATAGATTTTGTAATTTATTTCTCTCATATAAAAGATCAATTCATAATAAATTTGATCGGTCATAGATACCAATCCGCAATTTGCGTTCTCTCCATTACCACGTCCTGCTGTGGTTGAATCTGCCCACATAAACCAATGCGCTCCAACACATCTTGGATTACGCAAAGCACCTTCTACAAAATTTATGTATTTCTCACCGCGGTTTCGTTGACTAGAGGCATAGCCTAATCCTGTAAAGAATTTTCCTACATCCAAAGCTCCAAAATTAAACTCTGAAATTATAAAAGGTTTGTCTATTCCTTTTTGTGGGTATGGATAAAACTCGATCTCGTTTTCATAGGCATTAAATGACAGAACATCTAAGTATTTTGCACCGATAGAAACATTTATTTTGTTTTTATGATTTCCGTGCCACCTGCATCCGATGTACATTTTACCAGGTGTATATTTATCGATTAGATCTCTAGTAATTTTAAAATACTGCTCGGTCATATTTCTGTAATGACGCTCATTGATGTCTTTGATAGCAATGAGTTTGAGCGCGTTCTTTTTTACTTTGGTATCCAAAATATTTTTCCAACTTGTAAAATCACCCTTTGTTTTGGCATTGAATGCATCAATATCTTTAAATGTTTCTTCTAAGAGTGCGACGTACACCTTTTTACCTGCGCAATTATTTCCTTTGGAAAGAGTGGTTGCAGCCAAACTATAGGGAGACCCCCAATGTATTTCATTATTGATGAAGAAACCAAAGAAATAAGGATCTTCTTTTACAAAGGCTGCTTTTGCTTTTACTTTATTTTCCACATCAGCTTTCCATTTGGGGTCAAAAACATCTGGAAATTTTTCGTTGATACCTGGAGCGATAGCATTGATATAAACCGTATACGGAAGTTTGTATTCCTCAGGTTGTGAAGAAACTTCTTCATTGGACCAGCCTCCTAATGTATTCAGCCCCCAACTTTTCATTCGATTTACAGAAACCGAAACATATTTTTCTTCAGCATGCATACCGTATTTTTTATACAAATTTTGAAGTCCAAAATTATAAGCGTTATTTTGTTTATAGCTTGTATTGCTTCCTAAATTATTAAAATCGGTTTCAAAGAAATGTTCTCTTTTTTTATAGAGGGTATTGACCACTAATTTTCCAGCTCCATTTACTCCTGCCGACCAAAAAAGACTACCTTCTGGATCTATCAACCACCACTTTCCGTTTATCTTTTGCGTTCTGAAATTCCCCGTTGATTTGTATTTAGGACCATTTGAAAAGCCTCCAAAACGATTCCATTCAGGAGAACCTGTATGCTTTTTTAAAGCTGCTTTTTCTTTTTGTACCTCACCTGTAAACTGACTGTCGGCTGTAATCTTTCCATCCCAATTTCCATGTTTGTACTGACCGTACACATCGATAAATGGAAAAAATGCGTCTTTGTCTTTCGCATACAATTCAGGCAATGCAGAACGCTTTTTTAGGATTTGTTTGAGCACTATATTCCTTTCAAAATCCTGTGCTGGAAAAACTATTTTGAGTCCTTTGATATGCTTGGCATCAATTCCATCAAAATTTAATATCACACCGTTGGGTATGCCCCTCATAACAGGAAAATCAACTGCTTGTGCATAATCGGAACTATTAATTTTATCACGAATTAAAACACAATCGTACACTAAGTTTTCTTGCGGTTTTAAAAATCCGACATGCTTATTTTTTACGATTCTAAGTTTCTTCCCTCTTTTTGGATTGTCGTATAAAATCACGGGGTCAAAACGAACTTCTTGATTGGAAGTATTTTCAAGTTCTAGACTTAAAAACACCCATTGAGTTACATCCCAATATTTATTCTTGGGATGAATAGTAACACTTCCTTTCTCGCCTGATTTTAAGTTGATCTTTAATCCTTTATCACTTTCTTTTACAAGTACATTTTGAGAACTATATTGTGATTTATCAATTGAATTTAATTCAATTATGGATTCACTTTTTTCTTCTTGTCCGAAAATAGTTACCGAAAGAAACAGGACTACATAAAATAATTTTATTTTTATCATGATGCTATTTATCATTAGTACTTCTTGTCTATTGATCAATGAAATCTATTTCATCTACCCCACGAATTCTAAACTCTTTAGAGTAGTCAATTTCAGAGAATTAGAGCGAATTTATGGATACAAAAAAACATTATTTATAGCACAAATTCATCTATTTGTAAGTTCCAGGGAACAAAGTTGTTGATGAACTTCTCCTGCCATTCTTCCTTAAAGAATAATTAAGTTGGTTATCTAGCTACTATAAATCTAGTTTGAAAGGTCTTTTATTTTTGAGTTCGTTTTAAAATATGTGGCGTTTTTTAAATATAAAAAAAGGTTGAATCGCTTATTTTCATTAAGTTATATATTATATAAAATTAGAAAACATATTTGTTTTTTATGGGGGCTATCCATGAAATTAAGGGGGATTATAGCTCATTTATGAAAGAATTATGAATATTAAAATACCTCTCTGAAAAAGAGCTGCTGTTTCAAGGGTTTTTGTAAGGGGAGTGATTTAGAGGTTTAATGATAAACTATTGAATATTATAAATGTAGTATAATGCAGTGACATATCGATAGTATATTCCCACCAAACAACCTATACAAAAACGGTTAACTATTTTAACCTAAAAATCCCTTTGAGAAAAACACTCAAAGGGATTTATATATTTAGAAGTTATCTATATAGTATTATTTGGATGGCTTGTGAGGTGTTTTCTGCAGTCACTTTTAAATAATAAATTCCGTTTTTAACTTCTTGAGGAAGCTCAATTTCATTTCTTAGTTCCCCAAAATTATTTGAATATACCTGTCTGCCCTGAACATCGTAAAGAACAAAACTCTTAGGAAGTAGCTCTTTTTTTGTATGGATCTTAATTACATCTGTAACAGGGTTGGGATAAACATTGAAGAAAATTTCCGTAACACCTTGTTTTTCAACTCCCAAATATGAATTGGAAGCATTACTAGCTCCTATGTTTGGTACTACATTTTGAATATCTACCGGAAGTCCAAAAGTATCTTCGGTTGGAATCGTTGAGATATGTGAAAAAATACCAGATCCTGCCATCGGAAAAGAAGGCTCAGGAAACGATTTCCCATTGTCAATTGCCGGACTTCCGTTTTGAATCACATAGCCATCTTTGGTATTAGCTCCTTCGTTTACAAACAAAGGATCTCCCGATTGGGAATTGCTATCTAAACTTGTAAAGTCATTATGAATATTTCCATCAAACAAATTATTAGACACATACAATTCACTCCCTGCATCAATTGTGACTGTTACATGCTCACCTATCACCCCATTCGTAACTCTAAATATATTATTGTAGATATAGGTGTTTTTTGAGATTATACTAATGTCAGGTGCGTAATTCTTACCGAGATAAATAGTGTTGTTATAAATATAATTATTCTCAGAAGTGACTTTATTCCCAGTCCCAGCAAAATCGGACACCCAAATGGTACTGCCGTGAAAATCACGAATTCCGTCATTGACACTTACATTAAAGCGATAGGTAGAATTGATGTTTTTACCTAATATTTCACAAAAACCTCCTTCCGATTCTTCGCTGTAATTGTATTGAAAAATAATGTCTTTGTTTCCAAAATCAATGTGCATTCCGTAGGAATCATTCGGACCCTGCACACCATAAGAACGATTGTACTGCGCGATGATATTCTGACAACTAAACACCCAAGCACCGCTTCCTCTTCCTGCAAGTCTTGTTTCTATACCGTTGCTAAAACCTGTTTGTTCGAAATCGTTGTTCTCTATCAAACCTTTGTAGGTTTTGGACATAATAACCCCGGACCCTCCTGTTCTATAGAAGGTATTGTTGCGGACGACAATATTTTGATTTCTGTTTACAGAACCGTCCTCCGTATCTAAATCACCTTTATGCGTACACCAAACACCTGCTTTTCCAATATTTGAAAAATAACTATCTTCTACTAAAACATCTTTTATAGCTACCTCCATTCCTTCTATATTTGCCTCGGATTCCATTCTGATTCCAGTAGCTTTTAATGAATTGAATTCTGAGGGCGGTGGAATGTCAATCCCAAAAACATCGGATACTTTTACATCTCTAAAGGTAATATTGCGCATCACACCTCCCCATCTATTAGCAACAAGCTTAATTCCGAAGCTAGAATATTCTCCGAAAGTATACCTACTTCCATTTGTTCTGTCATTTTTCACCCAGATCTTTGTCATCAATATATGACTCGAATTGGTCATCGTAACCGCTTGAAAATAATCTCCTTCTGTGAGCGTTCCACCAGAACCTGAGAGGATTGGAAATTCGTTAATTTCGTTTCCATAACTTGAAAACACTATTGGATCTTCTTCAGTACCAGATCTGTCGAGTTTCAAATGACCGTAAAAAGCATCTCCTCTCCTAAACAATATTTTAGTTCCGGGAGTCACCCAACCTCCATTAGAGTCCTTTGCTAAGGCCTGATTGAGTTTGTCTATAGTTTGCCACGGACTTCCTTCTGACAGTCCGTCATTTGCGTCGTTACCACCTATACTCATATAATAGGATGTAGCGCTAGAATCCTCATCACCAATCACCTGAATAAAGTCCAAGGACACTCCAATATTTAAATAACTAAGTTCTATTGTGTTCTCTCCTGGATTTAGAGCTATATCTAAACTCGTAAGTTTCGCAGGTCCTTGATACGCCCAATTCGAAGGTTGAAGGATTGCTGTACTACTTACCCCATTAACCGTCAAAGTCACGTCTTGAGTGATCGCATTATTGAAATTATATACATTCAATCTATACTTTCCCGCTTCGGAAATTCCATTGAGCGTAAAAGTCAATGTCGATTGGTTTTTCATAAGAACAAAAGCCCCCCCAGACGCGTTGTCATTGTTTTTTGATTCTGTTTCACCAGTCAAAATCGCACTTTCGGCTTCTATTCTTATATCCACATTCGCAAAAGATGAATAACAAGTGAGTAGTACGCAAAAGCAAGAAATATTTTTTTTAATGATCATGGTTGGTCAGTTTAGTTGTATAAAATAAATTGTGTGGTTTGCACTGCGGTATTCATAGCTATTTTCACCACATAAATTCCATTTTTAATTGTGTTAGGTAATTGAATTTGTTGATGAGTATCTGAATTTCTGACCCTGGTAGTATATACCAACTTGCCTCGCACGTCGTATATCTGAATCGTGGTGTTCTTTTGGGCATTTGAGAAATAGACATGCAAATCGGCCTTAACAAGGGTTGGATATATTGAAAACACCTTTGTCACTCTGTCATTCACTCCCAATATACTAGAATTAAAAGCATTACTAGCCCCGATATTTGGTGCGTTATTTTGGATATCAATAGCATTCCCAAAAACATCCTTCGTTGGGTACATCGGAATGTCATTAAAGATTCCAATGCCCGCATTTGGGAAAACAGGTTGCAAAAAAGATTTCCCTGTATCTATCGCCCGACTCCCATCCTGAATATTAAAATTAGCTACCGTTCCATTGTCTGAAATAGGGTTTGTAAATAAAGGATCCTGCCCTATCACTTTATCTTCATCCAGATCTGTAAAAGCTGCTGCAATAGCACCGTAGAATACATTGTTCGAAACCAATAGTTCGCTTCCTGGCTCAATTTCAATCGATACTCCTCCGCTACCAATTTGCGCACCATCCATTGCATAAAAAAGGTTGTTGTAGATATAGGTGTTTTTTGCAAAAATATTAATATCGGGTTGGGAACTTGTTTTATCTAGGTAAACGGTATTGTTGTAAATATAACTATTGTTTGAAGGGACAGGTGCTTGCTCTGATCCGACATAGCCAGACAGCCAAATTGAATACCTATGGTGTCCGTTTGCGCGGTGCCCATCGTTTACACTTACATTATAGCGAAAGATGGTATTTTCACAATTGCCAAGTATTTCGACAAATCCCCCTTCGGTATCTTCACTGTAATTGTATTGAAAAACGGAATTCTTACAGTAAAAATCTACATGACCAGCAGCATAGGTATCGCCAAATCCACTTGCTCGATATTGCTTGTTGTATTGTACCATGATGTTGTGCGAATCCCAAATCCAACAGCCTTCTCCTCTACCATAATACCTGTCGGTTTGTGAGGAATGATCTCCCCATCCGAGGTCGATAAATTCATTGTTTTCTACAAGTCCATTGTTAACAGAGGCAAAAATTACTCCATCACCTCCTAGTTTTTCAAAATGGTTGTTTCTGATGACAAAATTTTCGTTTCTTCCTCCGTCACTAATTGGATTGTTGGCTGGATTTAAGTTCCGAACGCTAATTGCAGTACTCCCTAGATTATAGAAATAACACTCTTCGATTAGCACATCATTTATTCCAACTTCAATAATAGGATTTACACTAGTATCATCTGCTTCTGAATCAAAGAAAAATCCTTGTGCCTTGTAATATTCAAGTGTGAAGTTCCCTTCCCAGTCTAACATATCGGCACCAAAAACATCGGTAAACTCCAAGTTTCGAAAGGTCAACCCTTTAGATACACCACCCAATTTCGTTGCTTTTACTAGAATTCCGTAAGAGCTATTTCCTGAACCTTGCCAACCCAAACCTACTTCGCGGTCATTTGTAATGTGAAGATCATTTATAAGAATATGACTTGTATTCGTCATTTTAACAACTTCAATAGCATCTCCATTTCCATTGGAACCTAGATTGGCACCAACTCCTGTTAAAATTGGCAATTCGCCAGCACCATAGCTACCAATCTCAATAGGTTTTTCTTCGGTACCGGAACAAGCAATAATCAATTGCCCAATAAAAGTGTCGCCTTTTTTGAAAAGCAATTTACTACCAGGCTGCAGCAATCCATCTCTTTTGGTAGCATCCTTTGCCTTTTCTAATGTTTTCCATGGTGTCGCTTCTGTCAAACCATTGTTCGCATCGTCTCCATCGTTGCTTAGATAGTAGGTAAGTACAGATGTTTTTGTGCTTACTGTAAAATAGTCAAAATGAAGGTTCTGAGCCATTCGTGTAAATGTAAAGCTGTTGGTTCCAGCCTGTAAATCCACATCAAAAGTCGTACGACCAGCACCCCCTTCGTACTCCCAATTGGATGGGCTTAATGCAACTGTTTTGGCAGCACCATCATTTATGGAGAGTTCAGCTTCTTGACTTGTATTGTTATTAAAATTATAACAGTTCAATTTATAGGAACCATCGACAGGAATATCGGCAACTGTTAATTCTAAAGAACCATTTGGGTTATTTTTCAATAAAATCCACGAACCATTTGAGGCGTTACCACTACCGGGTTTTAGGACATAGCTGTGTGTTAAGGTTTGGTCTTCTGCTTCAAGAACAGTGCTTAATTGTGCACATAGCGTATTTGAAATAAACAGACACAGCAGTGTGGTCCTTACAAAACCAACCCTAAAAGTAAAATTATTCATTATCCTCATACAAGCTATATTAAAAACGAATTCAAAAGTAACAAAACTGACTTAGGACCAAGAGGGCTATTTGGGAAAGTAGTGGGGTAAAACAACCAATTAAACTTAGCATTTAGAAAATTATCTTTTTTATTAGATTGTTTTTATATCCTTACTTATTCTACTATTATCATTTTCACTTTACTCTTCCCCAAAACACTCACAAAGTATATACCTTTTGGCCAATCATGGATCTCTATACTTTTTCGCTTACCTTGAAGAACATATTGTTTGAATACCTGTCCCATGCTATTGTAAAAAATCATTGGAACTTCTGAATTTATACTATTTTCAATTTCAATATGTACTATTTGTTCCGCGGGGTTTGGATACACTTTAAACACATCATTGGCAAAATCACTAATAGCATTAGCAGAAAGGCTTAGATCTCCAAACTTAAAATATCCCGAATTTAAACTTGCTACATACAAGTACCCATTTTTAGAAACATGAAGTGTTGAAACAGTTAACATATCAGGTAGGTCTTCATCATCAAAATTCGTCCAGGTTACACCCCAGTCAGTTGACCTATAAACCGGCTTATAGGTACCTTCTCCTTCATAAATACAGTTCCTGTTTATTTCAGGATTTTTCCAGTCAGACATCGAACTTCGGTCGGATGTCTGCAAAGCATACACTTTTCCACTCATGCTCGGATCAAATTGAACAGAGCCCATCCATGGCACTGATTCCATGTCGTTAAAATGTAGACTACTATCTAGCCCTGTACTGTTAATCGTCCACTTTGAACCAGAAGCGCGCTCGTCTTGGTATTCGTAAATCCCTTTTCGCCCAGCAAGGAGGATTCTTAAATCCCCGCCTGTACTCGGGTCATTTTCTACTCTAGGATCAATGGCAATAGAATGTCTGTTTCTACAGTACATCTGAAATGAAATAGGTGCTAGCCAAGTTTCATTGCCACTTGGTGCTATTGCTTTTTCCTTCTTTGGTTTCTCCAGCTCATTCCAAGTGTCTCCTCCATCTATTGTCAAATACATTTTCAAAGCGGTCCATTGGGATACCTTGTTTCGGTTAGGAGTAGCAATTGCGACTTTACCATTACTAGATGAAACTTCGAGAACAACTAACCTCTCACCACCCGGTGCCGTATAAAGTTTATCAAAGTTTTTTCCATTATCCTTGCTCCGAAAATTCCCAAGATAAACATATTGATCTACCCAAAAGGCCTCACCAACCAGATCTTGATCATCCTTGTGAGTTTCGTATATCCGCTGAGGTGCGTTAGAATCTCCACGCGTTGTTAACTCCCAAGTCGACAAATCATCGGTCTGCCAAGCATCTAAAATAACACCCGACCTAGACGCTAGCATTATTGCATGCTGCGGTTTATCCAGAGAGATTCCTTCCTCAAAGACAACTGCAAATCCAGCACGATTTGCCGCTCCACCTTTTCCGAAATCCTTTGTGGCTATATGCTCTATATCATTCATTATATCAGCAGAAAACTCTGTAAAACCCTGCCACGAAGAACCACCGTCAGTTGATAGCGCAAACCCATATTCCCCAAAAGAACAACCTACGAGTTGTTCGCCTGCTCCTGTATTCATCTGATTCAACCATTTGGTTTCAGACCCCGTGGTGAACGTAAATGCTGTTGCTCCAAAATCTGTACTTTTTAGAACCGGTCGATCCTTTGAAGAAGACATCCATACCACTGTAGAAGCATCCATAAACCCTACAGCTGAACCTTGATCACCTCTGCCACTTTCCTGATCCATTTCCCAACTGTACGCTCTCATGTGATGCTGACCTATAGCATAAGATGTAAAATCAGGAACCGAGGGCTGACCAGATACAGTAGCAACATTTCTGGATATGTCATTCCAAGTTGAACCTCCATCGATAGACCAAGTAAAACTGTGCTCAAGGGATCCACCTAACTGAATCACCCAGTGGTCAGGATTATATGGATTGACATACAACGCACCTAAGCTATTGAGGTCTGCATAGTCATTCGCATCCAAAACTATTCCATCATCATTTTTATTCAGGCTAGCTCCATCCACATTAATACCCAATCCCACATTTCCTATCCCCAATTTTACGGCACCTTTAACACCAAAAGGATACAATGCTCGCCCCCCTGTAGATTCTAAGCTTGCCGTTGAAGCATCAACAATTACGAACCCAGTTCTACCAAGTTCGTTGGTCTCAACATCGGTTATATTATAAAGTCCATTTAAACAAAGTTCAGGTTCTGACATGTGGCCATCATTAGAGATATCAATTCGATACAAACGCCCACTATCATAATATACTTGTCCATCCTTAATTTTGGCTTCACTATAACCATCAGACACAACAAGATAAAGACGTGTCACATCGCCAATGCTAAGTCCTGCAGACATAGTCTTTACAGATTTATTCTCAAAAGCAACTACTTCCCAAGTTCCAATATCTCCATTTGATATCGATCGTACAAGTCCTTTCTCGCTACTGGCATAATACACATGTGTGCTACGATTTATAGAAGGATCTACTAGCAAACCTCGTTTTCCTGTGGGCTCCTGACCCGGCGTTGTATTAATACTGGTATTATCACCGGGCATATTCTCTGGCAAGCGTAAGACTTGTGTCCATGTCTTACCCAAATCTTTCGTGCGATACATACCGAAAGGATGTTCAGTTCCCCATGTAGCATCATCAGTACCTCCATATACTTTTGTACCCATAAGAGCAAAAGCCAATGTGCCATCGTGCGGTGAAAAACCAAATGTATTGCCACACCATCCTGCTTCCGTACCAAAAGATTCAAAATCTTTTCCATTTCTCGATACAAAACCTTGACCTGCCATATTCCCAGACATCAGCATAAAATTGGGATTCGCAGGAGAAACTCCAAAATAGTTAACTCTTTGTCCACGCATTTCTCCTCCAAATGGTATGTATTGACCTGTTTTATGTTCTTCACTAGGAAAGCTGTTTCGCGTCCAACCCGCCCTGGATTGACCAATAACTTGATCATTAATACATACTAGTATGCTTGTCAATAAAGCGTACCTTAAAATTGAATTTCTCATATTATTATTAACTTGAGAGTTGAGATTTAACTTGCTCCTATCCATTCTATGGTGTTTTCTATTAGGCCTCTTTTCTGTTGTTCGACGAAATTTGCTTAAATTCTTCATTTTATACTAAAGCCCATTTTTGTAGGCAAGTTCAGGTAATTTGCAACAATTCATTAATACAAAAAATTATAATTTGTAGCACAAAACTGTAACTTGAAGTCCCTGATTAGCGAGTCCATCAATATTTTTGGTTGGTATTTCTGTAGAACCGTTAAATCCAACATCGCCATACCCTAAATCATCCACCATAATTACAACGTCATTTGATTTTCTTGACTTCTTTCTGAAAAAGGAATAGGGGTATGTTGATAAAAAGGGTGTTTTCAAGAAATTTTACTTATTTTTTTAGACTCGCTTTTTCTCGTTTAGTTGAATTGCTATCAAAATATACTGTTTTTTATTGCATGTCTGAAAAGCACTTATTGCTAATATCAAATTATTTCAGCCCTTCCACTCGCGTATAGGGACTTGATAGGTACTGTTGGTAGCCATTGACCTCGAGTCCATAATTGCTAAAGAAATCGATGCGCTCAAAACCATCTTTTAAGGGTATGGTAGCAGTCCACTTGCCCGTTTTTTTATCAAATTTCATATCCATCCATTGGTCTTTAGGAATCCGCTCGTGCAAGAAAGGTGCAGAACCTGCAGGAGCACGGTCATACATCCACCATATACGACCACTTTTAGGCTGAGGGCCTTCTTTAAAAAGTATGCTGACAGTTAACTTATTTTTCTCCACTTTATGGCTTGAATTTGGAGGCGTTAACATAGCGTCACCACCAAAAAAATGATGCCAAAGGAAGGCTTCTGTATTTTGATTATCTTTGAATGCAGCGCTATGCGGTTTCTGTTCGTGCCCTCCATTGGGTTTGTAATAAACTGGTAACTGAGCATGGTTTTGCGCTCCCCAAAGCACGTCATAAGCAACCCAGTCATGTGTTCC
>CEWR01033586.1_pt1 | contig 19564 bp, 20 predicted proteins | sample 356321 | NCBI WGS metagenome assembly CEWR01 (sample SAMEA2621551, study PRJEB7988) | marine metagenome | biome: marine biome (ENVO:00000447); feature: mesopelagic zone (ENVO:00000213); material: "saline water (ENVO:00002010), including plankton (ENVO:xxxxxxxx)" | depth 790 m
AATCCCTACAATTATTTTCAAAAAAAAACCGCCCCTCGAAAGGGGCGGTTATATTACCGCGGTGCCACCCTTATTCCTCTTATTAACTAAGAGGCACTCTATGGAATTTAATTCCAGGCTCTTTTAACGGGGCCTATCCGTCCACTAACCAACCTTAATAGATTCGCTAACAGCAGCTCCCAGGTCCATTCACTACCTGCGCTTACACCGGCTCTCAGCTTACCCGGCTCTCTTAGTATCGCTAGATAGTTACTACTCCTGTTCTTCGCCTTTTAAGTAACATCATTATACCGCATGATGTCTACTGAAACGCTGGTATCACCTCTTTTCCAAACAGCTCAATTGAGGTCATAACTTTTTCATGAGGAACTTGGTCTGACTGCATAATTAAAAGAAGTTGATCTACACCAATTTCCTCATGGCGACGAACAGATTCTATGCATGATTCAGGGTTACCAGCCACTATTACACCTCGTTCAGCCAAAAGTTCTGCCGGCAAATCTCCTAACATCGCTCTTGGCGCTCCTCCGCCTCCTAGATCTTCTTCACCTCCCAAGAATCTTGAGAAATTCGCCTGTAGATGCTCAGGTATTCCTCCCCATGAGTCTAACAGTTTTTCATACACATCTGCCCTATCTGCAGTATAGGGTCGGTTAGGTCCAAAAAATTCCTTGATAGCACTAGCCCCAATCTCTTTTGCTTCTTGATCATCATGCCCACAATGTCCCAATGTGAAATTAGCCCATTGATTGTTTACGAATCCCCCAACGGGGTTTGCATTTTTTATATTCTCTCTGTAATTTTCCACATGTTCCTTCATACCCGCAGGAGCACCGGATCCAAATGACAAAACGCCTATTCCTTTTTCAGCTGCCATTTCATAACTACTAGCCTGCGTGCATGCCATCCATATTGGAGGATGAGGAGACTGTTTAGGTTTGGGTAATATTTCCCTTTCTGGGATATCAAAATGTTTACCTTTATGTGAAAATAATCCTTCAGTCTGCCAAATTTTAGGAATGATATTCAAAGATTCTTCCATGATTTCTCGGGTATCCCTAGGATCGATTCCTAGCCCTAGTTGCTCATATGGACTGCTGCGCCCCACCCCAAACTCAACTCTGCCACCTGAAAGATGGTCGACCATAGATATTCGTTCTGAAACTTGTACTGGATGATGATTAGGCAGGACGACAACACCAAACCCTATTCGGATTTTTTTCGTCAACCTTGATAGGGCGGAAATTATCACTTCTGGTGCAGAGGACCCAGAGAAGGTTGTCAAAAAATGATGTTCTACAAACCATAAATGATCAAACCCCACCTCATCGGCCAACTGACACTGTTCGATAGTTTCATCAATTAAAGATGAATAATCAACTTGAAAGTCGTTGTGAGGACGCTGCATTTCATACAGAAGTCCGAATTTCATATTCTATCTCCTAGACAACTAATCTTATTTTGGTGCAGTCTAACACAAGCAAAATTAGTCCTCGATAAAGCTGAATTTATGTGTACACTATCAACATAATTTCCGTCATCCATGGTAGGAGGTCGCATGAATATTTTGATAATGGCTGCTGGAGCTGTAGGTGGTTACTTTGGCTCAGTTTTGTCCACCTCTAATGAGGTCACGTTTGTGGCTCGAGGAGAGCATTTACGAAAAATTCAAAAATCTGGTCTTTCCATAAAAAGTGTCACCAGCGGAAATTATGTGTGCTTGTCTAAAGCTTACAGGGAGCCCCCTGCGGAATACCAAGCTGATCTGGTTATTTTTTGTGTAAAGGAGTATCAGAATGACGAGGCCAGTGAAATCATTGCCAGTTCAATTTCAGATAATACTACCGTCTTGACCTTGCAAAACGGCTTGGGAAGTGGGGAATTTTTAAGCCAAAAGTTTGGTAGTGAAAAAGTCGTTCTAGGAGCGGCCTATGTCGAAGCTTCCAAAGGCGATCCCGGAGAAATAGTGGAACACGGAGGCGGATGTCGTATAACTTTCGGCAAACAATCAGACCTACAAGAAGACCGCATAAAAGAACTTTCAAAGATGTTTGAAGGCTCCAATATTGATTTCACAGTTTCAGAAAATATTTATGATGATCTTTGGCAAAAATTGGTATTCATTAGCGCTTTGAGCGGTATGACATGCATAACCAAATCCACTTTTAAGGAAGTAATGGACAATCCTTTAACACGAACTATCACCAGAGACCTTGTGAGTGAAACGGCTTCAGTGGCATCTAAAGTAGTTCCAAATTTTTCTGAGGATACTGCCCAAAATACGATTGACTACCTGCAAACTCATAAAAATGATCTAGTATCGTCGATGCATCAAGACCTATTAGCCGGTAGGCCCATGGAAATTAACGCAATAAATGGTGCGGTTAGTCGGAAGGGGGAAAATCTTGGCATTCCCACTCCGATCAATGACATGATAGCTTCTTGCCTTTCATTGCAAGATGCTAGAGCCAGAAAATGAATAATAACTCAGAAAAGGGAATTTTATGAAATATTTCTATAGCGCCGAAGATGCTAATCAGCGAGAACTTGCACCTGGAGTGAAGTTAAAAACAATGTGGGGAGATAAGATAATGATGAGTCTTGTCGAACTGGATCCTGGTTCCGAAGTTCCTTTGCACAGCCATACCAACGAACAAGCCGGTATGGTACTTGAAGGAGAGTTCGAATTCACGATTGGGACTGAGTCCAAAAAGGTGAAAGAGGGCGAGTATTACATTATCCCGGGTGGTATAGAACACAGGGTTGTGGCGGGATCTAAACCTGCAAGGGCCTTGGATATTTTCAGTCCACCCCGTGAGGACTACAAATCGTAACTAAAACATATGGTGTCTATTTGAATAGACACCATATGTTTTTTAGAACAGAACTATCTATGCGCCAAACCGAACGTCAGCATTAGGGTCGCTATAGTCGACTCCTTTTGTAGCCCAAAAGATCTTAGCAATTCCATCCACTGCATCAACCAATTCCTTCGCTGAAGATGAACTTACCCCTTGCTTATTGGCACCCGCTAGTTTGTCCGCGTTCCAGAACAGTTCGTGGAGATTTGGATAATCAGAAAGATGCTCCGGTTTGAAATAGTCTGACCAAAGAATATTAAGTTCGTTTTTAACTCCCTGAGCATGCTCTTCTTTAACCGCCACGTATCGTGCTACTGAATTAGGCATACCGGGATCTGAAGCACCGCCAGAAAAGTCCACGGCCTCAAGTCTTATCGCCATTTTCAGAACCGTCTGCGCAGCTATCTTTGCACTAATTGGGTCATATATACCACACGGAACATCACAGTGGGCTTGTACATCTTCAAAGAGTCTTGAAATGATTTTCATAAACAACCTTCCTTAAAACTGACCTTGCTCTCCAAGGCCCAAAACTTTAATTTATATCAGAAACCCATCGACCAGTTTCTGACTGTTAAGATACAGAAAATTACTGTCCAAGGCAACAAGACATCAAATGAGGATTGCAAAGGTTCTATGTTTCATATTAGAAGGGTGAAAAATCGCAGTATGGAACCAACATTAACCAATAATGTTTTGATATTAACGAAAACTTTTAGATTTCCCTACCGGAGCCAGATCGTGACATTCAGGAATCCAACAAACTTCACGGATACATTAATAAAAAGAGTGATCGCAATAAAGTATGACCGTTTAAAAATTAAGGAAGGATCTATCTATCTAAACGGGGAAAGTTTAAAGGAACCATATATAGAAGGGTTACCCAAAACGATGGACATTGAGGAGACATTTGATTGGACTCTGGGAGATGATTCAGTAATTGTTCTGTCAGATAATCGATTGTCAGGAAATTTGGACAGCCGCGTACTAGGAGCGATCGAGTATGGGCATATATTAGAGGAATTTGTTATAAAATTATGGCCGATAAAATTCCGCCACCCCTAAATAACAAACCACGACAACCGATTTAGTAATATAATTCGGCCGACAAAACAAATTACGACTAACATCAGAGGTGTTTTATGTCAGAGACTATAGTTCTATACACTAGCCCGGACTGTACTTATTCAGACGCCTTAAAAGAAGAACTTATAGATTTGGCACTAGATTTCGAAGAAATAAATCTGGCTCTAAATCCGGAACTCTGGGAAAAAGTAGAAGAATTAACTGGGGGAGAAAGAATAACTCCAGTTATGGTCACTGGAGATAATGTAGAAGTAGGATTCCATGGAGTTGGTTGAAGTTACTAGATAGCCGTGGCCGTGAGCCACAAAAACTAAATATCAGAGTTCTATTTATGCTGATTTAGTTTCCTGATTCAAACTTTGTTAGCAATGGAGTTGCAATGATTTGGGTACGTAGAATAATTGCATTGCCTTTCATAATCATGGCCTTCGTCACCTTTCAAGTTGGTGTTCTAGCCCAGCAGACAGCTTCCAATCTCATCAATCCATCTTTTTACCTGGAAACTTTAGCAGAGTCTGACATCTACCAATTTCTCTTAACTGATTTGCCGAAAACAGCACTAAAAGACGTGCGGAAAGCAAATAGTAACCCTATTATCGAGCAGAGCGGATTATCCGATGAAATTATCATCACCTCGATAAACGAAATTATCCCACCCGAGTGGTTGCAAACCAATTTTGAATCCGCTGTCACAGGGGTTGGTGACTACGTAACTGGAAGGAGTGACGAATTCACCATTTCGATACCAATAGATGAAAGAGTCCAAGCAGCATCTAATCAAATAACTTTTATATTAAATGAAAGTGATCTTTATAAACTTGTCATGGAAAATCAAGTTCGCCCAGTTGTGTCTCAAGCGTCAAAAAACGAATTGCCTTTTGACGTCTCTGTTAATGAGGACCAACTAATGGGTTCGATCCAAAAAATAATATCTAAGGCGTGGCTCACCGGGCAAATAGATTCCGTCCTTGGTGAAGTGGTTCCTTACGCAGTAGGAGCTAAAGATACTTTCGCGATCGTGCTAACTGTAGATGATCGGGTTGAAGTAGCAGTCGCGGAAGTCAAATTTTTAATGGCTGAGGCTAACGCTTATGAAGCATTATTTGAAGGCTCAATTGCTCCAAATATATCCTCTTCAATAGGTAATGCTGCAAAATTGCCCTACGGTGTAGAAATTACTGACGAGGAAATATCAGCAATAATAAAAAAGACAGCCCCACCTTCCTGGATGCAAAAAACAACTGAATCAATACTTGATAATGCCACCCCTTATTTGGTCGGGAGAACTGATGAATTTTCTATCTCAATTGACATAGAGCCAAATAAAGAAGAGGCAGTGAGTGATTTGATGGCCCTCGCAGGTCAAAAATTAAACGACAAATTGGACAACTTACCCGATTGTGACGCTGATGAAGTCGCCAATATACTGAGCAATCCCGTTGGAGGGCTCCCATCATGCTACCCAGCGGACCCAGCCCTTAAACGACAAATGCAAAGTTATACCAAAGCATACATAACCACAGTTATATCAGCGGTAAGACCCCAGATTATCAATACAATTCCTAACTTAATCGAATTTGACCAAAACTCCTTGAGGCAGGTAGTTCCCCCAAAGGTATTGGATTCTTTTGATCAAGGTAGAACCATTATGCGAGAAGGCTATACCTTCAGAGAAACTGATTTGGAAAACCTTATCAAACAAGGTGCAGGTGACAATTCTTGGAATCAGGTTACTGCTGTTAGAAATTCTCTATCAAAGGGAATTCAATATAACGATCAAGATTTTAGGGTTCATATTGAAACAATAACTGCCGATGGTGGCCAAACACTATCAATGCTTGACCAACTTCGAGACATACTGAAGTTAGTACACATGTTTAATTTGGCAGTTTACATACCTACTATTCTAATAGCAGCTCTAGTGGGGTTTTTAGGTGGGCGAGGATGGAATCAGAGACTCATGTGGGCTGCTATAGCCATGTTAATTGCATCATTTCTGGTCTATGTAATCTGGGGTCCGATTTACTCGTCTGTAGCAGAGCCAATCATTCATGTACAAATAGATCAAATCGCATCACAAACTAGCGGACAAATCGCACCTCAATTCTTGGCCACGGAATCATTGGTGCTTCAGCAAGTCACGAGCATTGGAAAAATAGCGATTTCAAAGTTTATATCAGGGATATCGAGTACTGCACTCATAACATCAATTATGTCGGTGATGATAATTGCCGGATGTGTAATTTTAAGAAAGATAAATTCTAAAAAGGAATTTAGAGGTAAATAATATGGCTAGGATCAAGCAAATAACATCAAAAAACGAAGTGTCAGAAGAACATCATGAAATATTTGACTCCATAGCTTCTTCCAGAGGGAGAATAAGTGGCCCATTCTCAGTGCTACTGCACAGCCCAGAGATTGCCGGAAGAGCGGCGCATCTTGGGGCGTACATACGCTTTGAATCTTTACTTGAGGACGATGAGAGGGAGGTTGCGATCATTACAGCTGCCCGGGAAATGAATTGTAACTACGAATGGGCAGCTCATGTACCAATAGCCATGGAGGCGGGTGTAACCCAAGAAGTTGTAGACGTCATAAATGAAAGAGCTTCCACAAACAAGGTTGCCCCCAACTATTCCCTGGTAATACGGTATGCAAGACAATTAATAAATGATAAAAAAGTGGACCAAGAAACGTTTGATCAGGCTGTTTCCAAATATGGAGAACAAGGCGTCACAGAATTAACGGCCGCCATCGGTTATTATGGGATGCTGGCATGTGCCCTCAATGTTTTTGAGGTAACTCCAAACTCTGGCAAACCAACCCTAATATAACTTAAGGAAGATATTGGTTAACCTCTTCATATTCCTTGTCAGTCAACTGCCAATCTGCAGCGGCAGCGTTAGAGATAACCTGTTCAGGTTTGGTTGCACCAGCTATTACTGAACTAATATCACCGTTATAAAGCAGCCAGGCGAACGCCAAATCCAAAACAGTTTTACCTCTCTCTTTGGAAAAACTAATCAACTTCTCAAGTAACGCATAATTATCCTCAGTAAACAATCCCTTATTGTCAGATTCCAATCTGGATCCTGCTGGAGGTGGAGAGTTTTTTCTGTATTTCCCTGTCAGAAACCCATTGGCTAGCGGGAAATATGGAAGAATTCCGACCCCGTATTTTCCACAAAAAGGAATCAGTTCATGCTCCACATTTCTTTCCAGCATACTGTAATGTGGCTGTGCACTTATAAAAGTCTGGATTCCGAGCTCTTTGGAAGTCCACACAGACTCACAAACCTGCCATGCAGAAAAATTTGAACAGCCAAAATACCTTATTTTGCCTTGTGTTACCAAATCATCCAAGGCTCTCAAGGTCTCTTCTATGGGCGTACTTGAGTCCCACCAGTGAATTTGGTACAAATCTATATAATCGGTGCGCAGGCGATCTAAGCTATTTTCAAGTTGCTCTATTATATGTTTTCTGGAATTGCCAGCTTGGTTGGGGCCTTCAGACATACGACTTGAAACCTTGGTAGCTATTACGGCTTTCTCACGTCGACCTTCAAGGGACCTGCCTATATATTCCTCTGACAAGGTACTGCCGTAACTATTTGAAGTATCAATCAAATTGATTCCAACATCAAATAATTGGCTGATAACAGAATCCGAACTCTCGTAATCTAACCTACCTCCAAAATTATTAGCCCCGAGACCGATGACAGAAACCTCCAACCCAGATTTTCCTAATTTTCTATAGTTCATTAGAGACTCCCGTTATTTACTATATTTTCAGGCCTAGATACGAAATAGCCGTCTTCTTTACTAATCATAAGAGCAAATTCATGTGAATTTATATCCAAGGCCATTTCACGATCTTCAATCGGCCACTGAGGATATTTAGGAATTTCGTATTTCTGTGACTCTTCACCGGATATAACCAATGATCTTACAGCATTATGATCCGGGGTTCTGCCTTGCATGGTATTCCGTAAATAAAGAGCACATTGTTCATCTTCATCTGCTCTTATCCTGCCTTCCAAACCCATTGCCACCAAGGTGACTATCTCTGGTTTTGCCGAAAGGATGTTAGTTACAGTAGCATCTGCTACAGCAAATGAACCTCCATAGATAATATCTGCGTTAGAAGCCGCTGTGACACCTACCGTTCCCGCCCTTGTAGATTGGATAATTGTTTTGCCGGTCAGATCCACATCTTTTAATTCAAAAGGGGAATTTCCGTAATCAAATCCATCCGGCCTTTTACCTCCAACTTCGCCCATCAAAATATCCCCCACACCTTTACGTTTCAAGTCAAAAGCCTCTTCTATTTCAGCAACCAAAATGATTTCCTTTGCGCCATTTGCAAAAGCTACTGCCTCTGTAGTGAAACAACGAAAAACATCGATCACCACCACGACTCCCTCAGCCTCTCGGGCTCCGGGAATCAGGCTTTCAATTCTTATCTCCAATTTATGCGTCCTTTATATCCCTTAATTCTTTGGGCAAGGTGAAAGTTATATTTTCTTCTTCGCCCCCCATTTCAATTACTTTGTCAGGATTAATGAAATCAATAATGCCCCTCACCAATGAATCCGGAGTAGATGCACCGGACGTTATGCCTACGTTTACCGCGGTTGCGATCCATTTAGGATCAAGTTCTTCTACACTATTAATCAAAAAAGCAGGGATTCCATTCAATTCCGCAACCTCTTTTAAACGATTACAATTAGAACTATTTTGGGCGCCCACCACCAAAAATACGTCGACATGATTAGCAATTTCTTTTACTGCCATTTGCCTGTTTGTAGTGGCATAACAAAGGTCATTTCTAACCAATACATCACTAAACGATTTTTGAATATTGCGTATTGAATTTTCAGTATCGTCTACAGAAAGTGTGGTCTGGGTCAAGACGGCCACCGGGATAGAATTATCCCATTCAGGAGATACAAATTCCTCTCTATCATCCACAATTGCCATGTCCGTTTGGCCGGTAGTTCCTTTAACTTCCTGGTGGCCTTTGTGTCCAACCAATATGATTTTTCTCCCCTCCCGTTTGTATTTTTTTGCTTCGTTATGAACCTTAATAACAAGAGGGCAGGTTGCATCCAAAACCTGTAATCCCTGTTCTTTTGCCTTCTTGAAATCTTCAGGAGGAGAACCGTGGGCCGAAAAAACAACCTTCGACCCTATTGGTATTTCATCTACATTTTCGACTGTTATGGCACCTTTGGATTCTAAACCATTCACAACATGTGGATTATGAACTATTTGATGTTTCACATATATAGGAGGCCCATATTTTTCAAGGGCCAGTTCGACAATATCTATTGCGCGAACCACTCCGGCACAAAAGCCTCGTGGGACTCCCAAATAAACGTCCATTTAGTCCTCCTGACATGATATATATTCGATACCTGATCTAGGATATCAAATAATGTCATATGATTAGGTCGATAAGCTCATTGTAGTAGTAACCTTTGAGTCGTTGTATACTATTTGAGTCGTTGTATACTGATCGTATCTAACTGTCGTAATGGAGATTCCACCCCATATGAAATTAGCTCAGCGAATGAGTCGTCTCGGAACAGAAACAGCATTCGAAGTACTAGCAAAAGCCCAACAGTTAGAAGCCAAAGGAAGACACATCATACATCTCGAAATCGGGGAACCCGATTTTGATACCCCCACCAACATCGTAGAGGCCGGCAAGCAGGCTTTATCCGACGGGTTTACCTCATATAACCCTTCTCCCGGATACGATGATTTAAAAGAATCTATAGCAAAAGATATATCCAAAAGCAGGAATATAAGCGTTAAAAAGGAAAACGTGATTGTCACCCCAGGTGGCAAGCCAATCATGTTTTTCATAATGCTGGCCATGATAGAAAGTGGGGATGAAGTGCTTTACCCAAACCCCGGGTTCCCGATTTATGAATCTATGATTAAATTTTGCGGCGGGACGGCGGTACCAGTGAGACTTGGTGAGGAAAACTCCTTCAATTTAAACATCAAAGAGGTGGAAACTCAGATATCGGAAAAAACAAAACTGCTGATTGTTAATTCTCCTAATAACCCCTGTGGAAGCGTGGTAGACAAAAAAGATTTAGAAGCTTTGTCGAAACTAGCCAAGGAAAATGACATTACAGTGTTATCTGATGAAATATATTCACGCTTCCTATACGAAGGAACGCACCACAGTATCGCAAGTTTTCCTGACATGGTAGATAGAACCATAATACTTGACGGTTACTCTAAAACTTACGCTATGACTGGTTGGAGAATCGGTTACGGTATCTTTCCAGATAATTTGGTTGAACCTATATCCCGGTTAGTGACCAACAGTGTGTCATGCACGGCCAGTTTCACTCAAAGAGCCGCTATTGAAGCAACAGAAGGGCCTCAAGAAGATTCAATATTAATGGTTGAAGAATTCAAAAAGAGAAGGTCTATAGTGGTAGATGGATTAAATAAAATTGACGGTATAACATGCGCTATACCTAAAGGTGCTTTTTATGCATTCCCAAACATAGAGGGAACCGGAATCATTAGCTCTGAATTTGCTAATAGGGTTCTCGAGGAGGCCGGTGTAGCCGTGTTGGCGGGGGAATCATTTGGTGTATATGGCACCGGTCATATAAGAATATCCTTTGCAAACTCAACAGAAAACCTAATCCAAGCCATAGATAGAATACGTAAATTCGTAGAGTCTAAAACGTAAGTCAGCACCGATTACAGTAGAATAGCTTCCGTATATTTTATTTAAATTTATGTTGATGGACCATACTAGAATTGGCTACCCTACGTTTAGCACTAGCACAGATAAACCCTACAGTCGGTGACTTAGGTCATAACAGTGACCTCATCATTCACCATATAGAGAAAGCAGAGCAGGAAGAAATTGACATTATCGCTTTCCCAGAATTGGCTGTGACTGGATACCCGCCAGAAGATCTGTTACTTAAACACGATTTCATAAAAAACAGCATGGATGCTGCCGAAAAAATAGCTCGATCTACAGGTGAAATAACGGCTATATTCGGGTTTGCAGAACGTGTGGAAGACAAAATTTACAACTCTGCAGCAATAGCCAGCAAACATGAAATCGTTGATAGCTATCAAAAGATACATCTGCCGAATTACGGAGTCTTTGATGAAAAACGTTATTTCGCCGAGGGATCTGATTTCCCTGTATATGATTTAGGCCAGGTGAGGTTCGGGGTAAATGTATGCGAAGATATTTGGTTTTCACCTGGGCCAAGTGATATCCAGAGTGAAAACGGGGCATCTTTGATTATCAATATCAATGGTTCCCCTTTCAGCTTGGGGAAAAGGTCTCAAAGAGAAAAAATCTTGATCGAAAGAGCGAAAAGCAATGGTATCTTCATCGCATATATAAACATGGTTGGCGGGCAAGATGAGCTTGTATTTGATGGAGGTAGCCTAATAGTTGGCCCTACAGGCAATATACTCATGAGAGCGAATCAATTCGAAGAAAATACATATATTTATGAAATTGATCTTCCAACATATAAGCCTAGTACTATACCGGAATCGATTAACGAGATAAAACAAGTGACCTTACCAGGGACCATAAGAGAGAGTCCATCTATTGTTTCATCACCTACATTTAACATAATTGATCAGAAGGAAGAGATTTACAGAGCTTTGGTACTAGGAACACGAGATTACGTAAGAAAATGTGGATTCACTAAGGTTCTAATTGCTCTATCAGGAGGTATTGATTCTAGCTTGGTTGCCGCAATTGCAGTAGAGGCTTTAGGCTCGGAAAATGTGAGAGGAATATCTTTGCCTTCCAAATTTTCCTCCATGGGGAGCAAAGTTGACGCCAAACAACTAGCTGACAATCTAGAAATACGAATGGACACGATTCAAATTGAGGAAATTCTTCAATCCATGGAAAAAGGTCTCAGTGATCAATTTCAAGGAACCGAATGGGGGGTCGCCGAGGAAAACCTCCAATCTAGAATCAGAGGCAATATAATGATGGCATTATCTAATAAATTTGGTTTTCTCGTATTAACTACCGGAAACAAAAGTGAAATGGCTGTTGGGTATGCAACCATTTATGGGGACATGGCAGGAGGATTCTCAGTAATAAAAGACTTACCCAAAGGTAAAGTGTACGAAATTTGCCACTATATTAATATGAAACATGGATACGATTTAATTCCCGATTCTGTCTTAACCAAACCTCCTAGCGCGGAATTAAGACCCAATCAAAAAGATTCAGATACTCTACCTGATTACGGTATATTGGATGCTATTTTGGAAAAATATATCGAAGAAGATCTTGGAATTGATGAGATCTTAAATATTGGCTTCGATCCTGGTACTGTGGCTGAAATATTGAAACTTGTAGACATAAATGAATACAAAAGACGTCAATCAGCTCCAGGTATCAAAATAACTTCCCGGAATTTCGGTAGAGATCGTAGAATGCCTATTTCCAACAAATATCGACCATATTAAATACATATATTAGTATTGCTGCCGTATAAAACAACGTATAAATAAGAGCTTAAACATGATTAGAAGAGAACGACTCGTACAAACATTTTGCGATATAGCAAAAATTGATAGCCCTTCAGGGGAAGAGGAAAATATGGCTATCAATATTTCCTCCCGATTGGAAACATTAGGTTTCAAAACAATGAGGGACGCATATGGAAACCTAGTTGCGTCGGACGGAAGGCCAGATCCAATCCTCTTGTCGGCCCATCTGGACACAGTAGAGCCAGGAAGGGGAATAAACCCATCAGTGAAAGGTGACAGAATTGTGTCAGACGGAACCACTATTTTGGGTGGAGATTGTAAGGCTGGAATATCAGCCATTCTTGAAGCTTTAGAATCGATTATGGAAGACGGGGTTGAATACCATCCAGTAGAACTTGCTTTTACCAGGGAAGAAGAAATAGGACTGGTAGGGGCTCGAAACCTAGACTTCAATTTGATAACCGCCAAAGAAGCGATCGTATTTGATGGAGAGGGACCAGTAAGCCAAATAACCGCATCGAGCCCAACCTATGTGGGATTTGATATAGAAATCACCGGCAGAGCTGCGCATGCAGGAGTGGAGCCGGAAAAAGGTCTTTCCTCTATTAAAATAGCCTCAGAAATTATCACACGACTCCCACAAGGGAGATTGGATGAGAATACAACGGTGAATGTGGGAACTATTGAAGGTGGTACGGTCAGAAATGCGGTACCAGAGACAACTACAATTCGCGGGGAATTTCGTAGTACAAGTATAGAAAACTTAGACGGATTAAGAGTTCAAATAACAGACGTCGTAAAAGAAGTAGAAAAACTATTCCCAGATGCGACAATAAATAACCATTTACACGTAGAATTTGAAACTTATACCTTGACTGACGATGATCCAGCCACAATGAGAGTCAAGGAAACACTGAAAGGCCTTGGATTAAAACCAAGTATGAAACCATCAGGAGGCGGAACCGACGGCAATGTGTTTAGGCTGAATGGAATTAGCTCCGTGGTAGTAGGCATGGCAGACCATGGCATGCATACAGTGCGAGAGTACGTAACAATCCCCGATTTGGTAGACGCCGCACATCTTTGTGAAGCTCTTTTGAGAACTAAATAATATGTTTGAGTCCTATGTATGAAAATAGATTTAGCATATGGGAAAACAGGTCTAACCATTGATCTCCCTGGTGATCAAACTTCAATAATCGAACCTCAGTTTATTCCGGGATTGCCAGATGAACTAGGGGCTATCAAAACAGCTCTCCGAAATCCAATCGGAACCTCTCCTCTCCGAAAATCCATAGAGCCAGGACAAAAAATAGGGATAAGTGTTTGTGATATAACCAGGCCTATGCCCAGCAAAATAATTTTACCTGTCATTTTAAATGAGTTAAAACATATCCATCCATCCAACATAACCATCTTTATTGCAACTGGGACTCATCGTAAAAACACCCATTCTGAATTATTTTCCATGTTGGGCGAACTACCTATGAGCGGAGGTTATAACATTGTCAATCACGATGCTTTCAGTCAAGCCAATCTAACGAAGGTCGGAGTCACTAAAGAATACATCCCAATATTTCTAAACACCGATTGGATAGAAACAGATTTCAAGATTACCACTGGATTTGTGGAACCTCATTTTTTTGCTGGATTCAGCGGCGGGCCAAAAATGATTGCCCCGGGATTGGCTGGGTTTGAAACCATTATGAAGCTTCACGATTCCGACATGATTAGCAACCCCAATTCAAAATGGGGGATAACCCATGGAAACCCCATACACGATTCAATAAGAGAAATTGCCACGCTGTTCCCATCAGATTTCACTTTGGATGTGACTATCAATAAACATCATCAAATAACGAGTGTCTATGCTGGAGAAATGTTTCAGGTTCATAAGGCGGCGTGTGAATTCGCTCATTCCACCGCCATGAGAGAGGTTCCCGAACCATTTGACATAGTTGTCACCACCAACAGTGGATACCCTTTAGATATGAACTTATACCAGGCTGTTAAAGGGATGTCTGCTGCCCACCAAATTGTAAAAAAGGGTGGTAGCATTATATGTGCTGCTGAGTGTTCAGATGGCATACCAGATCATGGTTCTTATGGTGAAATCCTCAAATCACAGGCATCACCACAGTCACTTCTTAATATGATTGAGGCCTCAGACTACCAAAAACATGATCAATGGCAGGTTCAAATACAGGCCTCAATACAAATGGAAAATGATGTGTATCTAAAGTCAGGAAACCTATCCACAGACCAGATTATTGAGGCCCATTTACTCCCGGCTGACGATGTTTCCAAGAAAGTGTCAGAGTTACTTTCTGAGAAGTATCGAAACGGAACGGTGTGTGTATTACCTGAAGGGCCTCAGACTATCCCATTCTTGAGAGAAGTAGATAGAAACATACCATATAACTAAATCCGCCCAACTATCCGTTAAAACTATCTACGACATCCAATATGTCTCAGAGTAATTCTACTACGGCGCCAGCTTCTTCTAGTTCTTTCTTTAGTTTATCTGCCTCTTCTTTACCAGCCCCTTCTTTAATCGCAACAGGAGCACTCTCTACGAGGTCTTTTGCTTCCTTTAATCCTAGCGATGTAGCAGCTCTAACTGCCTTGATGACGTTAATTTTATTCTCGCCAATCTCTTTGAGATTAATGGTGAATGCATCTTTTTCCTCCTCAGCAGCCTCCTCTGAGTCCCCGGCTGTCGGTGCTGCGGCAATTGCTACAGGTGCAGCCGCGGCGGCACTGACCCCAAACTCCTCTTCAAGATCCTTGACTAATCCAGCCAGCTCTATAACGGGTAATTCCTTTATAGCCTCTAGAATTTCATCTTTAGATAAAGCCATAACTAATACTCTCCTAATTATTTATTAATTTGCGTTTCTTTCTAAGAAATCTGCTGAACACGGCTGTTCAGCACATTTACCAAACCACTAGACGGGGAATTCAAGGACCTAGCCAACCTAACTAATGGGTTATTCAACACATGAACTAATCCGGCCAGTTGTCCGTACAACTGCCCAACCAACTTCGCCGCTAATTCTTCTTTACCAGGTAAAGCGGCCAGCTCTTTCAGTTGATCTGAGGAAAGAGTTTGATCGCCAATCAAGGCGTTCCTTATTTTTAACTCTACTCCCGAATCTTGGACATATTTAGTAATTATCTTGGCAGGAACTTGCTCGTCCCCGTAGCCAAAGGCTATGGCCGTCGTGCCTTCGATAAGATCTTTAATAGCTGGCATTTCAGCCTGATCTGCAGCGATTTTAAATAGGGTGTTTTTAACAACTTTATACTTGATCCCGTTCTCTCTTAAAGTTGTTCTAAATGCACTCATCTCTGATACATTCAATCCCGAGTAATCAGTTGCTATGGCTATTGTGCAGCCTTTCATAGCTTCCTTAAGTGCATCTACATCTTGTGCCTTTCTGTCAGTAGGCATATCCATCTCCGAAAACAATTGTTTAAAACTTCAATTGGCCAAAAAAAAACCCGGCCACAGCCGGGTCAATTAAATCAGCAAATTTGCTGACGTCCCGCCTGTGCAGGCTAATTTTTAATCTGAAAATCAGAGCCCGCAGTCTGTGGCAACGAACTTATTCTACTCTAAGAGACATAATCCCTGCAATATCTATGGAAACGCTAGGTCCCATTGTTGAAGTTAAAAAGGCAGACCTTAAAAACTGTCCTTTTACTCCCGACGGTCGACTACGAAGTATAGTGTCAACCAAGGTAGTTAAGTTTTCCATCAACTGCTCTTCATCAAAACTAGCTTTCCCAATTGGTACATGAATCAAGGCACTTTTGTCCAATCTAAACTCAATCCGGCCTTTCTTTGCCTCTTCTATTGCCCTAGGTATGTCTTCTACCGAAACTACTGTCCCTGTTCTAGGGTTAGGCATCAGGCCTTTCCGTCCCAGAATTCTTCCTAACTTACTTACCTTTCCCATCATGTCGGGTGTGGCAATGGATACATCAAAGTCAAGCCAACCCTTCTCTATCTCGGCTATAACATCGTCATTACCAACATGATCGGCACCCGCCTGTTTTGCAGTCTCTATCGCATCTCCTTGGCAAAAAACCAGGGTGCGAATTTCCTTACCAACACCATGGGGGAGCAAGGCTATTCCTCTAACCATCTGCTCAGCATGCCGGGGGTCAGCGCCCGTCCTTAAATGCAATTCCACAGTTTCATCAAATTTGGCGGTGGCATTTCTTTTTGTAATAGAAACAGCCTCTTTGGGATCATATGAAAACTCCGGATCAATCTCCGCGATTGCCGTATCATATCTTTTACCACGCTTGGCCATGATGAATTCCTTATACTAGACTAGGTTCGATCAGATTATTCGACGACTATTCCCATACTTCGAGCAGTTCCTTCAATGATTTTCATAGCTCCTTCTATATCCGCCGCATTGAGATCTTTTATCTTGGTCTCGGCAATTTCTTTAACTTTACTGCGGGGTATAGTGGCTATTTTCTCTGCTAAAGGGCTTGCACTACCCTTTGGAATTCCTGCCGCTTTTCTCAATAAATCTGAGGCTGGCGGGCTTTTGACTATGAAATTAAAGGATCTATCCTCAAAAACCGTAATCTCAACAGGTACTATAGTACCTGCCATAGAAGCGGTTTTCTCGTTGTACTCCTTTACAAATCCCATGATATTAACCCCGTGCTGTCCTAGCGCAGGACCCACCGGAGGTGCTGGAGTAGCCTTGCCAGCCTCAATTTGCAATTTTATCAATCCTATTACTTTCTTAGCCAATGAGAAATTTATCCTTATTAAGTTTTTTCCACTTGCAGAAAATCGAGTTCAACAGGTGTCTCTCTGCCAAAAAACGATACTAGTACCTTTATTTTCAATCTATCGGGATATACTTCGTCGACGACCCCCATAAAGTCTATAAATGGACCTTCAGTAACCCGGATCGTCTGCCCACTTGCAAATCCCACTTTAATTCTAGGTTCATCCGACCGTATTTGATTAAGTATATGATCGACCTCTTCTTGTTCTAAGGGGACAGGCTTTGGTCGGTTATCACTTTCATCCTCAGCCGATACAAATCCCGTTACTCCCGGAGTATTTCTAACCACATACCAACTATCATCATCCATCTCCATTTGCACAAGAATGTATCCTGGAAATATCTTCTTCAAATTAATTTTTTTCTGGCCATCCTTATATTCCATTTCCTCTTCTGTAGGGACAATAACCTGAAAAATCTTGTCTTTAACGTCCATAGTTTGGATACGTTGCTCAAGATTTTTTTTCACTCGATCTTCCTGACCAGAATAGGCATGTATTATGTACCAGCGTCTGTTTTCTGTTTGTTCCTCAATCATTGGTAATCACCATCAACCATCTACAAAATAGTGTCAAAAACCCAACCGAACACCAAGTCAGCCGCTCCAAGAACGACTCCCAAAATTGCGGCAACAACCAACACCATAAGAGTCAACCTGAAAGTTTCGTTGGTCGTGGGCCAAGTTACTCTACGCAATTCTCCAATAACTTCTCCGAAAATTCGGAAGTTTATTGATCTTTTAGTAGTGCTTCTACCGTATCGTTGTTGCAATTTATCTGACTTCCCTATGAAGTGTATGAGCTCTACATCTAGGACAATATTTTTTCAATTCCATCCTCTGAGGATCATTTCTTCGACTCTTATTGGAGTTATAAGTCCTTTGCCTGCAGTCAGTACAGCCAAAAGTGATGAGTATTCGATTTTCTCCTCTACGAGCCATATATATTTCCTACGTTTCTACAAAAAAGAACCAGATCAGACTATTTAACCTGATCTGGCTGGATTTAACATTATTTTACTCAAGAACTTTGGTTATCACTCCAGAGCCGACCGTTCTTCCTCCCTCTCTCACCGCGAACCTTAGTTGTTCGTCCAATGCGACAGGCCTACCTAACTTAACCTTCATCTCCACGTTATCACCAGGCATAATCATTTCAACTCCCTCCGGGAGCTGAATTTCACCAGTAACATCTGTGGTACGGATATAAAATTGAGGCTTATATCCATTGAAAAATGGGGTATGCCTACCACCTTCATCCTTACTAAGTACATATACTTGAGCCTCGTATTCCGTGTGAGGCTCTATACTGCCTGGGTCGCACAGTACCTGACCTCTTTCTATATCCTCTCTATCGACTCCTCTCAACAGCACCCCAACTGCATCCCCAGGTTCTCCTGAGTCAAGGGTCTTATGAAACATTTCAACCCCGGTGACGATAGTGGTATATGTGTCTTTGAGCCCTACCACTTCTATCTCCTGTCCAACGTTGACGATACCTTTTTCAATCCGACCGGTCACTACAGTACCTCGTCCTTTAATGCCAAACACATCCTCAACGGGCATTAGAAAAGGCTTATCTTTAGGTCTATCCGGAACTGGAATGTAATCATCAACTGCCTCCATCAACTCCCAGACACCTTTCCCCCACTCACTATCTTTACCTTTGTCTTCGGCTTCAAGGGCGTTTAAAGCACTTAGCCTAATAAAAGGAATATCATCTCCTGGAAATCCATATTCTGAGAGTAATTCTCTCATTTCTAATTCCACCAGCTCCAACAATTCTTCATCATCCATCATATCGACTTTGTTAAGGGCCACAACTATACGAGGCACCTCAACCTGCCTAGCCAGTAGAATATGTTCCCTCGTCTGAGGCATAGGACCATCAGGAGCACTAACAACGAGAATAGCACCATCCATCTGGGCGGCGCCCGTTATCATATTTTTGATATAGTCAGCGTGCCCTGGGCAATCCACGTGAGCGTAATGCCTGGTGTCAGTCTCATATTCGACGTGGGTGATAGCAATGGTAACACCACGTTCCTTTTCCTCAGGAGCATTATCAATCGTATCGAATGCCCTAAAATCCGCCAATCCTTCAGAAGCCAATACTGAAGATATAGCTGCCGTTAGAGTTGTTTTGCCATGGTCAACGTGACCGATGGTGCCTACGTTCAAGTGAGGCTTTGTTCTATCGAAAACCTGCTTAGCCAATTCTATTTCCTCCGAATCCCTGGAGCCCACAAGCAGATTTGAACTGCTGACCTCGTTCTTACCAA
>CEWR01082255.1_pt1 | contig 19485 bp, 13 predicted proteins | sample 356321 | NCBI WGS metagenome assembly CEWR01 (sample SAMEA2621551, study PRJEB7988) | marine metagenome | biome: marine biome (ENVO:00000447); feature: mesopelagic zone (ENVO:00000213); material: "saline water (ENVO:00002010), including plankton (ENVO:xxxxxxxx)" | depth 790 m
GGTTACGGGATTGTAAAATTCACTAAAAGCAGTCGCGATATTACTATGGAATGCTGGCCGAGATATGTCGACCCTACAGATGCATCAACGGGAACACAATACCCAGGTTGGCCAAAAACAATTAATATGGAAGACAACTATGCGAAAAAAGCATACAAATGGTTGCCGACCATCAAAGTATCCGATGTTAAAAATCCGGTGGTACAAGTAATTCATGAAGCGACAAACGAAATTATTTATACCTTGAGAATTAATGGTAACGAATACAATCCAAGAGTTTTTAAAGATGGGAAATACACTATTGTCGTAAGTGATCCTGATTCTAACTTAGAAAAAGTTCTTAAAGGGATAAATCCTGTAAAAACAAAATCTAGCGAATCATTAGACGTAAAATTAAATTAACAAAGAATGAAATTAAATCTCCTGCTTTTTCTTGCTATAATTTACATTATACCAAGCTTTTCTCAAAGCTCAAACAAAAATAATATGAATACAATCCACTTATGGCCTAATGAGGTTCCCGGTGAAACAGAAGCGAAACATGCTGCGGTTATAACTGATAATACTTCGAGAAATGTAACTCGATTGACCGATGTTACCGACCCCATTTTAGAAGTTTTCGAACCTGACCCAAAAATTAAAAACGGGGCTAGTATTGTTGTTTGTCCTGGTGGTGGCTATAATATTCTCGCCATTGACCTAGAAGGATATGAAGTTGCACAATGGCTTAATGATATAGGCTATACGGTGTTTGTGTTGCAATATCGTGTTCCTAAAAAAAGAGAAAGTGCTCTTATGTATGTACAAAGAGCTATAAGAATTGTTCGAAGTAAATCAAATTTAATGAATTTAAATTCTGAAAAAATTGGAGTGTTAGGGTTTTCTGCGGGTGGAAGTTTAGCCGCAAGAGCAAGCACCAATTTTAACAAAGAATCCTATCAAAAGATCGATGAAATTGATGAAGTCTCTAGCCGTCCGGATTTTGCCGTTTTGATTTACCCCGCTTATTTGGATAAAGGAGAAAATAAAACATTAACACCTGAATTAACAATTACGAAAGACACGCCTCCAATGTTTATTTTCGCAACTGCGGATGATAAACATGCGAATAGCGCTCTCGTAATGGCAGGAGCATTACGCGATCATAAAATTCCGGTTGAATTACATTTACTTCCAGAAGGTGGTCACGGATACGGATTAAGACCAGGAAACGATGCCGCAGAAACTTGGCCTTTACTGGCCAAAAAGTGGATGAAAAATATAAACGAATAAGTACCAATTAATAAATAGTAGAAAATGTTCAAATTAAAATTATGCATAATCATTGCATGTCTTAGCACAATAGGTTCAATTGCACAAAAATCAGAAGCGCCAAATGTCATTATTATTCTTACCGATGACCAGGGCTATAAAGATGTTGGATTTAATGGATGTACAGACATTCCAACTCCAAATATTGATCGCATTGCAAAAAACGGAGTCGTATTCACAAATGGTTATGTGAGTTATGCCGTTTGCGGTCCGAGTAGAGCAGGTTTAATGACAGGAAGGTATCAAGGTAGATTTGGACTTGGAAGGAATCCATTACTCGCTCCTAATGATATTGAACAAGGAATTCCGTTGGAGGAAGAGTTAATTTCTGAAGCCTTGCAACGAGGTGGATATAACACCTTAGGAATAGGGAAATGGCATTTAGGTGCTCATAGAGAGCAACGGCCATTGAAGCAAGGATTTGATGAGCATTTTGGGTTTTTAAGTGGTGGACATCGTTACTTTCCAGAAGATTGGACACTGAATGATTTGTCAGAAATAAGATCCCAACAAGACGGTTATTTGACAAAACTGTTACATAACCGAAAAAGAATAGAAGAAAAAGAATATTTAACAGATGCTTTATCTAGGGAGGCCGTTAATTTTATTAAAAAAGAACGCAACGAACCATTTTTTATATATCTAGCATATAACGCTCCACATACTCCTTTACAAGCAACGCAAAAATATTTAGATCGTTTTCCAAACATAAAAGATAAAAAAAGAAAAACCTATGCAGCAATGGTTAGCGCTGTTGATGATGGTGTAGGAAATGTTTTGGATGCACTGCAAGACATGGGAATAACAGACAATACCATGGTGTTTTTCTTATCTGACAACGGTGGTCCAGAACCAAAAAATGGATCTGACAACGGTGAATTAAGAGATGGGAAAAGCAGCCTTCATGAAGGAGGAATTCGTGTTCCGTTTGCTATGCAATGGCCAAATAAAATTAAAGCCGGACAAACTTATGAGAAACCAATTATTTCGTTCGATATTTTTGCTACGGCAGCAGCCTATGCAAACGTAACTCCAAAAAATGAATTGGATGGGGTTAATATTGTTCCTTTTTTAAATGGTGATTCGAATGATGCTCCGCATGAATTATTATTTTGGAGAAAATTCGATCAAGAAAGATTCGCCATTCGTGGTGCCGATATGAAATTGGTTAAAGACAGTAATGGTAAAACAGAATTGTTCAATATTACCAATGATATTTCAGAAGAAAATCCCATATCTAATAAAGAAGAATTTACAAGTTTAGCGTCAAAGCATAAATCTTGGCTCAATGAAATGAAAGACCCTGTTTTCATGGGATTGCTGAAAGACAAGGAATACAATCAAAAAACGCCAGATCGCTTTAAGATTTCGGAAGTTAAAGAAACGTATCCAGAATGGGAGAATTTGGATATTGTTGGTGTAAATAAAAAAGAACCTACTGCAACATTTTACCACCATCAGAAAAGTGAATCATCAAAAACTTGGAATGAATTACCAAATTACAAATCACTTAACGGTACTTGGAAATTTAATCATGTAAACAAACCATCCGATCGACCAAAAGAATTTTACACCTCAGATTATGACGTGAGTAATTGGGACGAAACTCAAGTTCCGTCAGACTGGCAAATGAATGGTTATGATTTCCCTATCTATACAAATATCATATACCCATTCCCTATTGACCCTCCATTTATACCAGATAGTTTTAATCCGGTTGGAAGTTATAAAAGAACATTTAATGTAAGTAGTTCTTGGGATCAACAACAAGTGTTCTTGCATTTCGGAGCTGTAAACTCGGCCTTTTATGTTTGGGTTAACGGTGAAAAAGTGGGTTACAGCGAAGGTTCAAAAACCCCTGCTGAATTTGACATAACCGAATACATAAAAATTGGAGAGAACGACATTTCTGTTGAAGTGTATCGCTGGAGCAGCGGGTCTTATTTAGAAGATCAAGATTTTTGGAGATTGAGCGGAATTGAACGCGATGTGTATTTATATGCAGTACCTCAACAGCATATTTCTAACATCAAAATTAAGGCTGGTTTAAGCAATGATTATAAAGATGGAAAATTCAATGCTAAAATAAGTTTAGAAGGTGCATTCGATTCCAATCAAAAAATTGAAGTATCTATCTTCGATGCTAGCAAAAACGAAATTTTTAAATCAGAACAAAATGCGACTAATGAAGTTGTGTTTAATTCAGCATTTAAAGATGTAAATACATGGTCGGCAGAATCACCATACTTGTATAAACTATTTGTAACCCTTACCGACGCTGACGGAAAACATATTGACGGGTCTTCTCAAAACATAGGCTTTAGAACTTCTGAAATTAAGAATGGACAGTTACTTGTAAATGGTCAAGCTATTTTACTTAAAGGTGTAAATAGACACGAACACGATCCAAAAACGGGACATGTAATTTCGAAAGAGTCCATGATTGCAGATATCAAAGATTTTAAGAAATACAATATTAACGCCGTTAGAACTTCGCACTACCCTAATGATCCGCTGTGGTATGAACTCTGCGATATTTATGGAATTTATGTTGTTGATGAGGCGAATATTGAAACGCATGGATTTGGCTACAATCAGAATAAAACTCCTGCCGACAATCCGAAATTTGAAAAAATGCACTTGGATCGAATTGAGCGTATGGTGAAAAGAGATTTAAACCATCCTTCTATTATTTACTGGTCAATGGGTAATGAGGCAGGTGCAGGTATTAACTTTAAAAAAGCATATGACTGGATGAAGTCTTATGATGCTACAAGACCTGTTCACTACGAAAGAACAGAAAGAAAGGACATTAAATACGAAGAAAAGATTACAGATATTATTGGATGGATGTACGAACAGCGCGATGCAGTAGAAAAGAACTTGCTTTCGAAACTACCAAATTTGGCTGATGAAGAGAAAAGACCATTTATTTGGTGTGAATACAGTCATGCCATGGGAAATAGCAATGGTAACTTTGCCGATAATTGGGATTGGATTCGAAAGCATCCAAATGTTCAAGGAGGATTTATTTGGGATTGGATGGATCAAGGAATTGAAATGACCGATAAGAATGGTGAAATTTATTATGGGTATGGTGGCGATTTTGAACCAAAAAAAGCACGAATAAATAACGATAACAACTTTTGTGCAAACGGTATAATTGGATCTGACAGAACACCACATCCTGCGGTTTGGGAAGTTAAAAAGGCGCATCAAAATGTTCACTTTACACAGATTTCTGAAAAACAATATGAAATCTATAACGAAAACTTCTTTATAGATACCGACGGTTATAAATTTTCATTTGAAATTTTAGAAAACGGTAATGTGGTTGAATCAGGTGATATAGACAATGTCGTTATTGCTCCAAATCAAAAGAAGATTATTGAATTGGACTTAGCATTTGAATTCGATGCTGCTAAAGAATATTTTATCAATTTTTCGGTTAAAACTAAAGAAAGTAAAAATCTACTCGAAAAAGATTACGAAGTTGCTTCAGAACAATTTCTGATAAAATCTCCTAAAGAGTTAATGGTTAAAAAGAGCGATAAGGTTAAAATTAAAGATACTTTTAATAAAGACACAAAATCTTATGTTATTTCTGGAGATGGGTTTTCTTATGTTTTTGATGAAACCAATTTTGGCCTAAATTCAATCAAATTCAACAATAAAGAATTCTTAATTGAACCTTTAAAAATGAACTTTTGGCGCGCCCCAATCGATAATGATTTTGGAGCTTTTAAAGTGGACAAAAGACCTAAAGACAGTATTTATTTTGAATGGAGAAAAGCGGCAGGAGTAAAGGAATTAATTTCTTTTACTAAAACGAAAGTTAAAGGAAATCATATTTTAACCTATGTGTTTAATCATCTTTTAATCGATTCGCAGAATACTATAACATATACAGTTGATACTAAAGGAGAACTTACTATTCACTCGAAATTAAACCCTAGCAAAACATATAATTTCAAACATATGCCTCGCTATGGTATGCAATTGGTTTTAGCAAAAGGATTAGAAGATGTAACGTATTATGGTAGAGGACCGTTTGAAAATTATTCAGATCGAAATACGGGTTCTCATATAGGTAACTATTCAAGTAAAGTACAAGATTTCTACGTCCCATATATTCGACCACAAGAAAATGGATATCGAACTGATGTTCGCAATTTGAATTTATTAAATTCGTCTAATAAAGGAATTAGTTTTACTGGAATCATACCGTTTTCGTTTTCTGTACATCACAATCCACAATCGGATTTTGATTATGGAAATACAAAAGACCAACAGCATACTATCGACATTAAACCAAAAGAGTTTATTTACTTAAATATCGATTACAAACAAGTTGGTGTTGGCGGTGATAACAGTTGGAGTTTAGAAGGATTGGCAGATGCCCCTTATTTAATAAACCCGAATACTTGCGAATATAGTTTTACCATTAGTCCGATAAAATAAATAAAAAAAATCAATCCTTTTATAGTTCTTTTTATCCTGCTTTTTATTGGGGTAAAATCAATCGCTCAAAAACAACCGAATATTATTTTAATTGTCGCTGACGATTTAGGTTGGGGCGACGTCGGTTTTAACGGACAAACTAAAATTAAAACTCCAAACTTAGATCAACTGGCAAAAGAAGGAGTGGTCTTTAATAATTTCTATGCGGGCTCAACGGTTTGTGGACCGTCAAGAGCAAGTTTAATGACCGGTAAACATACAGGTCACAGTCCGGTTAGAGGAAACCCAAGTTGGACTGCAAGTGGAACTCCTGTTGATTTGACGCTAAGTGATATAACAATTGCAGAAGAATTAAAAAAGTCGGGGTATACGACGGCAGTAATTGGTAAATGGGGATTGGCGGAAAATTTAGATCAAGGAAAACCCAACAAACAAGGTTTTGACTATTTCTATGGTTTTAACAAACATTATCCTGCCCATCACTACTACCCAGATTCTATTTATAAAAACAATCAAAAAATAGTCATTGAAGGCAATAACTGGAAAGAAAAGGAAAAACATTATATTCAGGATGTTTTTACCAGTAAAGCGAAGGAGTATTTAAACAAACAACATAAAGAGCAGCCTTTTTTCTTATACCTCGCTTATACAGTCCCTCCTTAAAAAAACTAATTTTTAGAACCCACCTAAAGAACAATCTGAAATTGCCATGCAATTGAAGACAGATTTATTTGAATGGTTAAATTCAGTTGAAAACAGTAATAAAGGAAAAGATTATACATATGAAGAAAATTAAGAAAAACAGTACACTTGGCTATTCAATGGCAACTCTAGTTGCATTAATAGTGCTTTTATCATCTACTAATGCGTTAGCTCAAAAAGAGGAAAATCCTTATAATCCCGAAGTAAAAATGGAAAAACTAAGGGCTGAGAAAGGAGAAAACCCCACGAAAATGCATTTTTTAGTTTTCGGAGACTCTAAAGGTTCTGTGTATTTTCCAGATGTTTTGAAACGGGCAGATAATTTGCAACCCGATTTTTGCATTACAACAGCAGATTTAGTTCAAGCTGGCGGAGGAGAAATAGGGAATAAAAATTACAAATTACTCGATTCCATGGGTGGCTGGTTTATGCGAAAATATCCTATGTGGCCTACTGTAGGAAATCATGAAGAAAAGGGTGGAGATGATGGAATTGAGAATTTTACAAATTTTTTCGGAATGGAAAAAGCCATGTACAGTTTTGAATATGGTAATGCCAAGTTCATCGCGTTGCCATGGCCTAAGGTAAGTGAGGACCCAAAGATACTTCAATGGCTAGAAGATGAATTAAAAGCAGCAAAAGGAAAACACATTTTCATTTATAGGCATCGCCCATATTTTACTGTTGGTCATAAATCATACAGTGATGTTGATGGAGTGGAAACGGAAACCACCAAACTGTTTGATAAATATGAAGTAACTGCAGTGTTTAGTGGTCATGACCATATTTATTATCGAACCAAACGCAATTCGACCAACTACATTATTTCGGCTGGTGCAGGGGCGAAAATCAGCCCTCTTAAGCGAGAGAAAGATGCACTTGAAGGTGATGTGTATTATGGGAAACGTACTGACAATGAACTTCAAGAGGGAGTGCCTCCTTATAAATTTCATGCTGCTGATGGAACAGAATCAGATTTACCTGAAGCCATCTATTATGTACTTTCTGTAAAAATTGATGGAGATAAAGTATCCATTGAAATGATTGATTCAAAAACAGGTAAAACTTGGGACAAATCTCAGATAAAGTGAAGGGTCAAAAATCAGTATATAGAATAGTATCTCTAGCGGCTATATTTTCGATAGGCTATGCGGTGTTACGTTATAATATATTTGGTGCTGTTCCATGGAAAGATTTACCCTTTTATGTTTTGAATAAAGCCATCTCTTTAACTGCAATAATTTTGTTCACAATTGGAAGTAGTTTAAAGTTTGAGAGTAAAAGCAAAGTTCAGAGTACAGAAAAGAGGTTAGATATTAGTAAAAAATTAGAAGTCATTAGTTTCTTACTCATCAAGCTCCATGTAATTATGAGTTTGATGCTTTTTAAATCTGAAATATTCGCAAAATTTTTTGAAGACAATGGTACTCTTAGTCTTTTTGGCGGCTTAAGTATGGTTGCTGGAATTATTTCATTTGTATTATTATGGGATATTAAATTGAATTCTAGGTCAAAGGAAAAAAACATTTACACACTACTCTCTTTACCCAAAACCCTGAATATGGCAATGGTATTCATAATTATACATCTATTTTTTATGGGTTATAGCGGATGGATAACACCTTCAAAATGGAATGGTGGATTGCCCCCAATAAGTCTAATAGCATTTATTTTTAGTTCTTTTGGCCTGATTATAAATTTATTTAGCAAGTCTGAGGGTAGTACTTTGAATAACCAAAACATATAAATTTTTATGCTAAAAAAAGTAATGAAGTACAAAAGAACAAATGGTTATAGGCAATAAATAACCCTGATGAGAATTCAATAACACAACGGACTATTTCAGTTAAAAAAAATAGTAGAACTAAGTTGATCAATGTATGAAAACAAAAGGAGGTTGAATTAAAAAAGTTCATTTTCAGATTTGTAATTGTTCCTTTTAAATGGATACGCCATTCCAGACAAAACTTCCTGAAATTGTATAAATCAGTTCACTTTTTGCTGACGATTTACAAATGAACATCACGTTCAATACCACTTAATCTCCAAAAATCCTGATCCTCCAAATAGGTGCCATCAGACCAACGAATTACTTCAAGAGCCACATTATTTTCACCTTCCTTCAGATAAGGGCTTATATCAAATTCTGCTGGAGTCTTACTCCCTTCACTATATCCAACTTTTACACCATTTACCCAAATATAAAAAGCAGAATTAACCGCTCCAAAATGCATAAACAACTGCTTATTCAACAATTCTTCATTTACTGAGAAAGTTCTCCAATAACAACCAATCGGATTATAATCCTGAGGCATATATGGTGGGTTAATCTCATAAGGGTATATTATATTTGTGTACAATGGAAAATCGTCAGTGTGAAACTGCCAATTTGATGGAACTGGGTGGTCATTGGCATGGAAAGTTAATTTTTGGTCAAGACTTAAAGATGGAGAACGTGCCTATAAATTATATAGAAGATTGTTACACCAACACCTTACTCAGAAAAACAAAGAATGGTGGCAAATTAATAATGATATCTTATTCGCTACTCTTTTACCTGTAATAATATTTATCATTACCGAATACAGAGAGTCTTATCTTAGAAGCAAAGTTATAATAGATTTAAAAAACATATTTAAAACTCATTTGAATAATTTATTAGATAAAAGCCTACCATTATTAATCGCTAGTAACCAACCCTATCATAGCAAAAACAATACTGACACCTTATAGATTAACAAACACAAAAATTAAACCGATACTCATACAACTTGACTCATCAATAGAAGTCAAATAAACAACCAACCGTACAAAAATCGTACAATTTAAAGCATAAAAAAACCTCAATCTATTTTTAATCAAATAGTTGAGGTTTCACTTTGTACAGGCGGAGAGACTCGAACTCTCACACCTTGCGGCACTAGATCCTAAGTCTAGCGTGTCTACCAATTCCACCACGCCTGCATCATTATTCGGATGCAAATATACACAATACTACTAAACTGCAAAGCGGTTCCCTTCTTTTTTCTTACTTTTGAGAAACATTTTTTTTACCGTTATGAAAAACAGAAAACAATACATTGAAAACCATAAAGATAGATTCATTTCAGAATTAATCGACATTTTAAAACTCCCTTCAATTAGTGCAGATCCTGCCTATAACCAAGATGTTTTAGATACGGCGACACTTGTAAAACAACACCTAGAAAAAACAGGCTGTGAACATGTAGAAGTTTGTGACACTCCGGGTTACCCCGTCGTTTATGGCGAAAAGATAATAGACTCAAAACTCCCTACTGTCTTAGTATATGGTCATTACGATGTGCAACCTGCAGATCCCATTAACTTATGGAACTCCCCGCCTTTTGAGCCAGTCATAAAATCAACCGAAATTCATCCAGAAGGAGCCATTTTTGCACGAGGTGCTTGTGACGACAAAGGACAAATGTTTATGCATATCAAAGCTTTTGAATACATGATGCAAAACAGCGAACTGCCCTGTAATGTAAAGTTTATGATTGAAGGAGAAGAAGAAATTGGCTCTCCTAGCTTAGAATGGTTTGTAAAAGAAAATATCGAAAAACTAAAAAATGATATTATCTTAATTTCTGATACGGGTATGATTTCTAACACACAACCTTCTATCACAACTGGGTTAAGAGGTTTGTCCTACATGGAGGTTACGGTTACCGGTCCTAATAGAGATTTACATTCTGGATTGTATGGAGGTGCTGTTGCCAACCCTATCAATATATTAACTCAAATGATCTCTAAACTGCAAGACGTAGACAATAAGGTTACGATTCCTGAATTTTATGACAACATAGAAGAACTTTCTTTAGAAGAAAGAGCAGAAATGGCAAAAGCGCCCTTTTCAATAGACGATTATAAACATGCTTTGAATATAAAAGAAGTACACGGAGAAAAAGGATATACAACCAATGAACGCAATGCAATTCGACCGACATTAGATGTAAATGGAATCTGGGGTGGTTATACTGGAGAGGGTGCTAAAACGGTAATTCCATCAGAAGCTCACGCAAAAATCTCTATGAGATTGGTTCCCGGACAAGATCATGAACATATTTCTGAATTGTTTACAAACCATTTTAAAAGCATTGCTCCAAGAGGTGTAACTGTAAAAGTCGTTTCACATCACGGTGGTCATCCTTATGTAACTCCAACAGACAACATCGGCTATCTTGCAGCAAAAAAGGCATATCAAGAGACTTTTAATTGCACTCCAATTCCACAACGATCAGGCGGAAGTATTCCTATCGTTGCCTTATTTGAAAATGAATTAAACAGTAAATCTATCTTAATGGGCTTCGGTTTAGACAGTGATGCTATTCACTCTCCCAATGAACATTTTGGTGTTTTTAATTTCTTAAAGGGAATTGAAACGATTCCTTTATTTTACAAATACTTTACAGAATTACAGACTTCTTAAAAAGGCATTCCCTAAAGGTCGTACTTTCCGTTATATCTTTTTTATCTCATGATCAAATCCGTACCCTTAGACTATCAAAGGGTACGGCAAAATATTCAAAATACATTGTTATCTATAAAAAAGGATGCCACTTCAATTACTAATTCGAAATGAAGTAATAAGAAAATTAAATATAAATTTTCACCATTTCGCACCAGTAACAGGCTTTATGAGCCTCTTCATCCCATTCATACAACTGATGAGAAATTCCTTTATCACTCAAAATCTCACTCAACAAAAAGTTACTTGCCAAAAATGAATCTTCCTTACCAATTGCCAAAGTGATATCCATTTTTTGCAACTGTTGAATAATTTTAGGATCTGTTAAGTTTTTTAAATACTGATTAGGCATATTAAAATAAACAGAATCATTATGATAACCACTCAATAGATCCTGAAAATAACCTTTTGATTCAGTCAAATCATAACGACCACTCAATCCCACAACCTTGCAAAAAAGATGCGGATGACGCATTGCAATATTTATAGCATGGTAGGCACCTAAACTACAACCTGCTGAAATTAAATTTAAATTGTTATTTATCCTGTTAGCTAACGGAACAACCTCATCTACAATATAACGTTCGTACTGGGTATGTCGATAAATCCGATATCTTGGATGGCTAAAATTATTATAAAAAGACTCTTGATCCACACTGTCCACACAAAAAACCTGCAAATCTCCATTATTAATTTTGTCTTCTAAAGAAGCTAGTACTCGCCAATTTTCATAATCATAAAAACGACCTTTTCTTGGGGGGAAAAACAAAACTTTTGTTCCCGAATGCCCAAACACAAGCAATTCCATTTCCTTTTCTAAATTCGTACTGTACCATTTATTGTATTCTCTTTTCATAGCGTTTATCTGGGGTTTGATAAATTAACTCGTCACATTTTTATTGAAATCTTTTCTGGGAACATTTCCTTATGCGTTTTTAAAATTTTCGTCCAAAGTTGATATCCTTTTTTACTCAAGTGCAATCCATCTTCAACAAAGTATTCTCCATTTGGATATCCATTCTCATCCAACATAGCATCATATATATTTATAAAATGAAAGTTAGGATCTTTTAAACAAACTTCTTTAATATTACTATTTGTATATCGAATACTTTCCGATAAATACCATCTGCTAATGCTTGGCTTAATAGATATAAAAGAACAAGGTATATCACCATATTTAGCTCTTATTTTACTCAACAAGGTTTCAAAAAACAATACGACCTCTTCAGGATGCCTATTATCTCCCAAATCATTATCACCAGCATATATAACGATTGCTTCTGGTTTTTTAACGTTTTCGAAAACACGTTCAAAAAACCAAGTACAAGCACCTAAAGTAGAACCTCCAAAACCTAAATTTACAGGTTTATAGTCTTTAAACATTTCCATTAACTCTCTCCATAAGGTGAATGAAGAACTTCCATAAAAAACCATTTTTGGTTCATAATCCAACATGGTAATTTCGTTCTCCAACCTCTCTAAATCTTCATGATACCAAAACACAAGCGCTCTCTTTTTAAATATATTTAAATGTATAAAAAACATCCTAAAATAGAAGTAGAAACATCAATAATTTTTAAAGCTATAAATTCAGTCCAAAACCTTGATTTTTAGTCAAACTACTCACTACCAATTCATAAGACTGGTCTACCAATTCGTAAAATAAAGACGCAGAAACATGGGTATACACAACGGTTATCCAATGTTTTTGTTTACGTCAAAACCTAGTCGAATTTGAGAGTACGCTTCTTATAAACCTAACAACCTCTCTGGATCAAACTTTAAATTTACTGCAGGAGGTAATATTTCTAATCCTGTCAATACAAACATTTTGCCGCCTAATTTAAAAAAAATGTAACTTTGTCAAAAGGAAAATGCTCGGTTCCATGCCGTTTCGATAAACAATAGTTTCTTAAGATTTCAATATTCATGGGTATTGGCTGTTGGGTATTAGCTGTTAAATGTTGGATGTTAAAACTAAAAATTTAAATTCAGAACAAATTGTTTACTCCACTATTTTTAAATCATTCATTTAATTTTCTACATTTTTTTCTAGTTCGTTTACTTTAAAATAAAACCACTCTTGTCGATAGTCCAAAGTATCAATTGAATGCTTAAAATTCATAAATGGTTTTTGTTTTTCAAGATATTTTCCATTTTATATTTAAATTGTCCGCTGACAATCTGAGCAACAAATTGCTCCATAATACGGAATGAATCAAAATTTCTCAAGATTACAATTTTAATAAAACCGTAGTTTTCATTCTTTATATTTTCTAAGTCCTCACCAAAACCTCTTTAAACTGCTCTTCATCCGAAATGTATGAAATATTCGTAATCTTTACAATTCCATTAGTTTTGGGACTATAATAACAGTCATACCCACAATCAAGATTTTCTGCTATTTCTCTAAATCTTTTTTTTAGAATTATCCATAAAAACAAACGTGTTTATCCTCTTTTATTATTCCTATAATTTTATCTGAATAACTCGATTCAGGAGATGGATCGTAAAGCTCACATTTTCCGTTTGCTAGAATCCAGTACAGATTCTTTTCTAGATTTGTAATACCTGATTTTTGCAAACTTAATTTGTTAATTTTTTCGGGGTCGGCCTATCTAGGTCTAATTTCAAATAAGGTAACAATTTTCCCGTCATATGAATATCCAATATCAACCTGCGCACGAATTTCAAAATCGTAGGGACGTAAAGACGCTACATATTTTTTTATTGTAGCGTTGTTTACATCAATAAGTTTGTAATTAAATAAGCTGCCATGAACTTTACGAAAACCAATAAGTAGTTGCTTTTCTGTTTTTTTATAGGGATTCTTCGTATTTAATTTTTTATAGTTTTTTTTAATATAAATGGTATCGTTGTTATATAGGTTTTGTTGCGTGGTTTAAGCCCCTAATTTGGTAAATAAAACACTTCCCAAGAAAGTCCACGAGGACCTTCGTAAATTGGCTAAAACCAGTAATTAATTTTACACGGTGTTAACAAATCCTCTTACCTCGAAAGCTCTTTCCCACTATTATCTAAAAATGCATAAATTAGTACTACATCTAAAACAAGTAAAACCATTCTTGAGACGGCTTTAGAAAGAGTTCCTCAGTTTGCAGTTCTAGTAGATGAACTTGCAAAAATATTTTCTATAAACGGAAAATCAAAGAGTACATTAAACAATTATTTACGATGTTTGGCTGATCTAACACTCCATTACACTACTTCAGCCGAGCTTTTAGAGTCAGGTGCTATTGATGAGTATCTTTGTCATTGTCAGAACCTTCATAAAACACCTTCAGGATTTTTTTTTAAACACACGATATTTGGACTTTGAGCGGCTTATAAAGTAATGGCTATAGATCAAAAACGCATGCAATTACTAGAGATAAAGCATAAACTACAGAAATACAGCTGCTAGCAAATCACTTTACAATTTGCTAGGCTAAGTACTGCCAAAGCTGAAAGGAACAATTTGTATTGTTTGAAAATAAGGCTATAAAAGTGGTAATAGCTGCCTTAAATAAACAAGCAATCAATTTGCTACCTGTTCTGCTCAATACTTTTTACAAAAACACACTTAATTATCGTATTCCCCTTATTCCCTATAGAGATCAGTCAACAGGCATATAGACTCGGCCTATCGGCAAGCCATATGCTTAGGTATTAGCTAGAGTATTTTTTTCATATTTATTATGGATTATTATTATTGCTAATCCAAACAGGATAGCTACTACAATTAAAATTGTACTTATTAATCCGCTTACTCCAAATGACATACGAATTAAAATCGTTGAAATTACAAATCCGGAATTTCTAATTATTTTGTGAAATTTATCGGTGTAAAAAAAGGAAATTAAGAGAAGAACGACATCCACTAATATCAGTACTGTAAAAAATTCATCAAAGAATAAATTATTAATTATTTCAAAACTAGGTAGGTCATTATAGGAAATAGAAATATCTGAAGTCCAATTCAAAAGTGTAATTAAAGCCATCATAAAGAAAATCGGAACCAAAGCAACCGCAATTATTTTCTTTCTACGTATGAATCTTTCAATTTTTAGTTTATTGGTCTTTTCTTGCGTTGATTTTTGCATTCCTTGTTTTTGAAACTGAAAAATAAGATAGAAAAGAATAACTGATGCCAAGATATCATAGGTGAATTGCAGATCACCTTTTATTTGAAACCAATCTGATGATAGTTCAAGAGCAGATAAATCTTTAAATAATTTTCGGATAATTATAAGTGTTATAATTTCATACTGTTTTGTTATATAGATGGTAAATGACTTTGGTAAGTAATAGATTAATAAGTAAACTTCATAAACAAGTATAAATGAGAATGGGGTGTAAATTGCTGATATCGGATTTTTAAATAATTCCGATTCTATAAACAAATTAACAATACCGAATTTTGCTAAATAAATTAAAATTAAGTGGATGAAAAAGCCAAATAACGCAACATAGAGTATTGTTGTTTCAATTCGCCTTTTGGCAGACTCAGATAGAAAAATTTGATAAAGTTTATTTAATAATTTCATATTCTATTGCTACATTCTAGGTTCTAACGCAACAAACGTTGCAGGTTATTTGAAGAACCTAAGCTACAAAATTTAGCTCAGAATCGATAATTTATTTAAGTGTTTTAAATCCAATAATTTTTCTGATTATGTTGTTTAATTTTTCTTGAATATTATATAGTTCTCTTTAATTAATTAGATTGAAGTCAGTTTCTTTAGGAAGGTAGCCATCCGATGTGAGCATTTTGAATATTCAGGTTCTCAATAGTTTTTTGTTCCTCCTCTATATTTTCAAATACGATATTCTCAAGATGAATTGTTATGTCATAAAGAGTAAAAGTATGAGGGGTGGTTAATATTTCAATATTTAAAACAGATAATTTTATAGTTCCTAAAATTGAACTCCATATTTTTAATTTTATTGGTTCTTCTCCAACTACTATTGCATCGTTAGAGAAATAACCAAGTACTGATCTATCCCATTCTGATATTTCAATAATAAAATCATTATTTGGAAGCGAAAACGTATTAACCTCCGAAGTCAAATTTAGAGTTTCTCTTCCTGTACCTCTAATTTTTAAGGAGATATTTAGATTTTCATTGTTTAGTAATTTGCATACGGTAAAATCACTAAAACTCTCAGTTTCGCCAATAAAAATTAAGGCTTCAAGTCAGTGTTCAGTCTCTGTAGTTTCATCACAAGAGTAGAATAATCAAAAACTAAGTAGTATAATGCTAACTTTTTGTAATTGTCTCACACTGGTTTTTTTTTAATTTATGCTAGATTCTTTTATATTAATTACAATGTATTTGTATAAGATTAGTGTTGGAAGTAGATGATATCTAGATTGTCGGCCGAGCCACAAGCCTATACTTATTTAGTGCTTTTATTTTGTCTAACCAAAATACTCAAATAAGAATGAGCGACCATATAAATAATCCTAAAACTTTGAGAAAGCCTAAAACCACATTATTTTTTTGCGTTGTTGGTAGTAGTTATTATCCTATTCCACATAATTTTATTTTTTTAATAAATTTTCGTTTAAAAACTCAACCAATGAATTATATTTTGTTTTAGCGCTTGGATATTTGAAATCGGCTTCGATATTCAATTTGTCCATTTTTTCTTTAAGTGCTATTCCAAAATCTACGTGATGAACAATCCAACCTCTTATTTTCTTCACGTTTTGAGGAGCTGAAGCATTCGGGGTCATCCCATATTGCATAAAAATAGGTGGATCATCTTTAGATATTAAAGCTAAAGCAGATATACTTTTTGCTATTTCATCGGCTTCCTTAATCGTCTCTACACCATAGGTTTGAAGACGACTATCGTGAAAGGCGACCTCTTCGCCAGGGGCATATTTTCTTATATGTTTAAGCCAGAATTCAGACTCCATAGTTGTTTGCCCACCTTTTGTGGCTACACAAGTTACACGAGTCGACTCCCTTTCTATTGGATTAGTACTTTCAGCATTAGCCATTTCGTCACTAAAAGCGAGCCACATACATATTTGGGCACCTGCTGAACCTCCCCATATGCCAATCCTGTCTCTATTTAGACTCCATAATTCTGCTTGAGAACGAATAAATTGTAAGGCTTTTTTTGCATCATTATGTGCACCAGGCAAAGGAACAATTGTTTTGTAGCGGTAACTAATAGAAGCAACCGAAATACCCGCTTCTAATAATGCTGCCAGTTCATTGCCATTGATCTTTTCTTTGCTGCCTGCATTAAAACCTCCTCCATGAATATATATAGCTAAAGGTGTTATTTTGTTTTTGTCTGCAAACCAAATATCTAAAACATTTCGCTCATGCTCACCATATTTAACATTCGCTAAATCAGGTATAGGTTTACTATTTTGAGCACAAGAAAAATTTGTTGCAATTAAAAGGATTATAATTGCGTTGATAGTTTTGAGCGTTTTCATTTTATAAGTTTTATCAGAATTTTTATAAAATTTAGACTGTTTCAATCGCGTTTGGTTTAATTACTTCAAACGTGATGTGGTCGAGTAGACTAGCGGAATTTCACGCCAAGTATCTCACATAAAACTTCTAAAGGCTCAGTGCACCGTCGTGCTTGAAAGTCTCCCCTCGCACCGCTCTTCTAATTTAATTTATAAAAATAAGCGCTTGCTTTTGCAAGTTGGCAAAATGTAACTATAATTAGCTCATCCCTTTGCTCCAGTTCCATTACAGAACCTTCAAAACTACTACGAATGAGTCCGCCTCTGCTTATAACTTCGGTATTCTACTACTCGATTGTTTAGATTGGGTATTTCCCTTTGACTTGTAGCGAATCCTTTTTTTAGGTAGCCTTAACAAGCTTATCATCCATAAGCAGATTCCTAAGTTTTATAAAAAAGCCTAAATAAAGTTCTTGCTATCTGAATGACGCCAGCCTTACAGAAAATAAATAGGTTACCTCTGTAATGAATAGTATTGCTACTATTACTTTTCACTCCGAATCAGCCCTCGCGCCGACTGGCTCGCTCACTAAAAATGTCCTCATGACATTTTCTGTACGTTTCGCCCTGTAGCTTTTGACTAAAGGTAGCAACTTCTCGACAGCTCATCAATAGTTCACTGGAGTTTAGCCTGAGCCTTTCGAAGGGTTCAACTCCTTTATTCACAACTGCTAATCTCTTTGGACTAGATTCTCCTAAACGCTCAATACCAAGATTATTAATCAAAGTAACTTTAGGCGGTGTCTTGAGCCCAGTCGAAAGGTGGTTTAGAGCCATCGGCTATAAAACGACTCTGGTAGACCTACTAACATCTTAATTACAGCGTTAAACCATTTTATTTATTGCCATGGTTGATTCTTGGCACACTATAAAACATAGCGTGTAAATAGAAACTAATTTTCCGGATTAACACAGAGACTAATTTTAAATTTTTATGTTTAATTTTATTTTCTAAAAACACAAAATTAAAAATTTGTCGAACTTAATTAATAAATAAAACCTTTGGTAAATCCTATATAATCTATGTTTTATACACGTTGTTAGCCACTGCTTCCAACGTTCTGCTTGGTTTTTAGATGTTTAATGTTAGTACGGGTTGAGCGTTGGCGAGACATACTCTTTTGCAATTTTTGGTGTAGCGTTGGCATTGAGCAAATTTTACATGTGTATGGATTTTAGTGTTTGCTTTGTTACACAACATTATTTATTTAAGTTAGATTATTATAAAAAAGGCTGTTGTTATTCACTCAACAGCCCTTTTTTAAATTTTATTATTTAATTAAAACTACTGTTTTCTAATAACCAATTGATATACACAAGGAATTACCACCAAGTTCAATATCGTAGCTGATAATAAGCCTCCCAAAATAACCACAGCCATTGGACTTTGTATTTCACTTCCTGGTTCTCCTCCTTTTAAAGCTAAAGGAATAAGAGCCAAGCCTGTTGTAAAGGCTGTCATTAGAATTGGATTCAATCTGTCTAATGCTCCTGTTTTGATTAACTCCAATCCTTTTATTCCTTCTTTTCTCAAATCTTCATAACGAGAAACCAATAAGATTCCGTTACGAGTTGCTATTCCAAATAGACTAATAAAACCAATTATCGCTGCAATACTAATGATACCTGATGTAAAATACACAATCAAGATTCCACCAATTAATGCCAATGGTAGATTGATTAAAACCACAAAAGCCAATTTCACATCTTTAAATTCATAATAGAGTAACAAAAATATAATAGCTATAGCAATAATTGCGGTTATCATTAGTAACTGTGATGCTTTCGATTCGCTTTCAAATTGTCCTCCATATTGCACTCGATAGCCTTCTGGCATATTTACGTTGTTTGCAACAACTTCCTTTATTTCGTTAACTGCTCCACGTAAATCTCGACCTTGAACATTTGCAGCCACAACAATTTTACGTTGTACATCTTCCCGATTAATCGTGTTTGGACTACTTACAGAAGCTACCGTTGCCAATTCGCCCAAAGTAGTTTGACCTCCATTTGGTAAACT
>CEWR01062129.1_pt1 | contig 19441 bp, 16 predicted proteins | sample 356321 | NCBI WGS metagenome assembly CEWR01 (sample SAMEA2621551, study PRJEB7988) | marine metagenome | biome: marine biome (ENVO:00000447); feature: mesopelagic zone (ENVO:00000213); material: "saline water (ENVO:00002010), including plankton (ENVO:xxxxxxxx)" | depth 790 m
TTTGTGCCTGACAAACAACGCTCGCTCCAGGAGATGCGCCGAGTTCTCCAACCCGGAGGCACGGTTGCTTGCTATGTTTGGGACTATTCAGGCGAAATGCAACTCATGCGCTATTTCCGGAACGCAGTCACCGAGTTGTTCCCCGACGGCGCCGATCATGACGAAGGCAAGCAATTTCCGATCTGCAATCCAGGGCCTATGAAAGACCTGTTCCGAGACGCCAGATTGCAAGCAGTGGAGGTTCGCGCTCTGGATGCGCCTACCATGTTCGTCGATTTCGATGATTACTGGTCTCCCTACCTTAACGGTTAGGGACCGGCAGGAGCTTATTGCGTCTCGTTGTCGGAAGCCGATCGCGAGCGTTTGCGGAAGCGCCTGAAAGGCGCTCTGCCATTCGAATCCGACGGCAGTATTCATCTGATAGCCCGAGCCTGGGGGGCCCTAGGAGTCGTTTCTGCCTGAAGATTTTTTGACCTTGTCCATTAAGTGAAAGGTTAGCTGGCAACGCGTCATTGTAATATGTAAGCTACTGATTCAACCGATTGAATATTCTCACTGGAGGTAATCGAGTTATGAACGTAGGAATCAGCATGAGCGCAACGCCGGGCGTGACCGACTTCGCCGCTGTCGCACAGAAGATCGAGGAGTTGGGATTCGACTCGGTGTGGCTTCCGGAGCATCCAGTAATTCCCGTGAATCACAACACGAAGTACGCAGGCACGCCCGACGGCTCTATCCCAATACCGATGACTCTCGGGGTCAACCCGTTGATTGCTCTGGCCACGGCAGCGTCCGCGACCGAGAATCTTGGACTGGGCACGGCTGTCAATCTTGTCACCGAGCATAACCCCATCGACCTGGCGAAGCAGATTTCAACCCTCGACTTCTACTCGGGCGGACGGTTCATGTTCGGAATCGGGACAGGATGGTTTCGGGAGGAGTCGGAGATAATGGGGGCTGACTTCGATCACAGATGGACCCAGGCTCGCGAGTACGTTCTGGCGATGAAGCAACTCTGGACTGAGGAAGAAGCCGAGTACCACGGCAAGTACGTTGACTTCCCGCCTGTCATCATGAATCCCAAACCCGCCAGGAAACCCCACCCTCCCGTGTACATGGGCGGCAACGCAAAGAATGTTCTCCAGCGCGTTGTCCGCTATGGCGACGGTTGGCTGCCCATCGGCGTCAGTCCCGACGATATCAAAGCGGCCCGCGAGACACTGGCGGAGCTATGCGATTCGGCAGAGCGCGACCCCGATTCCATTGGCATCACGATACACAGCCAACCCGCCGACAAAGACCTGATCAACAGATTCGAGGAGGCGGGCGCAGAGAGAGTGCTGGTGCGGGTTACCTCGGCAGACCAGAAAGGCGTCCTGAATGAGTTGGAGGAATTGGCGAGCGCGGCGCTTGACTAGGTTCTGACTCAATGTGACTGGACAACGGGCTGTAATTTGAAACGCCGATGCGTGAGGTGTAAGGACTTGGGAGAATTGGGCGGGAAAGTCGCGATAGTCACAGGAGCCGGAAGGCTCAGAGGGATCGGTCGGGCGACGGCGGTCGCGATGGCCCGCCTGGGAGCCAACGTGGTCATCACAGGAACGGGCCGAGACCCCGAAACGTACCCGGACGACGAGAAAGCGGCCGGCTGGAAGGACATTGAAAGCGTCGCCGAACAGGTCGAGGCTCAGGGATGCCAAGCGTTGCCTCTCATAGTGGATGTCTCCGACCCTCAGCAAGTTCAGTTTATGGTTGACCAGACTGTATCCGAGTTTCACCGGATCGACATCCTGGTCAACAACGCCGCGTTCGGAATGCTACCTGCCCTCGCTCCAATCGTTGACCTTACCCCGGAGATGTTCCAGAAGGTCATGGACGTGAAGGTGACCGGAACCTACCTGTGTTCGCAGGCCGTTTTAAGGCAGATGATAAGCCGTGATCAAGGCGGGAAGATAATCAATATATCGTCGGTGGCAGGCAAACGTGGCGGCCCCAACACTCTGGCATACAACGCCGCGTGTTTTGCCGTGATCGGGATGACCCAATCCATGGCAAGGGAGGTCGGTTCCCACAATATCAACGTCAACTGCGTATGTCCGGGAACCACCGCGACCTCGCGAACGGACTTTTACACCTCCGAGATCTGGGAACAACGAGCCGCCGCCACGGCCATAGGCAGAAACGGCACGGACGACGAGGTTGGCGAGTTCATCACCTACCTCTGCACTGAGGCTGCATCCTGGATAACGGGCCAGTCGATCAACATCAACGGTGGCTCCTTTATGGAGCACTAAGGGTCTTGAACATTGCCCATACCCCGCCATTCTGAAGTCGCGATTGAACCAATTCATTGACACTGAGATTGCAGATTGTTAAGGTAAGCACGGTATGACAGCCACCAATTTATTCATGAAATGCGTGTGTAGAAGTCCGTTTTAGGGGCAGTTGTATTCAACTCGTGCAAATTCAGAACCCCGCTCAACCAATCCTCGAGCGGGGTTTCGTTATTTTCGATGGTGGGGCTGCGCAGAGTCGTAGCTGAGAGCCTCCACCGAACCATGGAGCCGGAACAAAACATCGGTATTAATCTGGAGAGTGTGACTCTCGAGGCGAGTCGAACAGACGCATCGAATCGCCAATACCCCAGGAGGGATGGATGACTCAGGTAGATAGCAAGGTAGATCGGCAGACCACGGGGATAATAGACATTATCCCCAGTGAGATCGAAGACTTTGAGCAAGAGGTAAAGCGTTTCCAGGCAGGCGAGTGGAATGAGATGGACTTCCAAGCATTCAGGCTTCGCCAGGGCGTATATGGACAGCGACAACCCGACGTTCACATGATCCGAATCAAGTTCCCCTTCGGCGGAATGACCTCTGCTCAATTGGATATGTTGGGCGAAATCGTCGAGAAATATACGCCCCTCAACAAAGGGCATGTGACCACTCGCGAGAACATTCAGCTTCACCACGTGCCGCTGCTAGAAGCGGCAGAAGTGCTGAAGATGCTGGCAGAGGTAGGCCTGACAACTCGCGAGGCCTGCGGCAACACCGTGCGAAACGTCACGGGATGCGCGATGGCCGGAGTGTCTAACGACGAGGCGTTCGACGCAACGCCTTACGCCGCCGCATACTCGCGATACTTCGCGCGCCACCCCTTCACCCAGATGATGCCACGCAAGATCAAGACCGCATTCTCTAGCTGCAACGACGACTGCGCCATGACACCCATCCACGACGTCGGGTTCCTCCCCAGGATTCAGGACGGAGAGAAGGGCTTCAAGATGGTAATGGGCGGCGGCACCGCCATCATGCCACGCATCGCCCCCACGCTCTATGAGTTCATTGGGTTGAATGACTACCTGAAGGTCACAGAGGCGGCGCTCAGGGTGTTCCACGGCTCCGACGAGCTAAGGAAAAACCGCTCTAAGGCTCGCGTCAAGTTCTTGATTGATCGAATCGGCATCGACGATTTCCGTAACCTGATCGAGGAAGCGATGAAGGAGGATTGGGCACAGAGGTCATTCGACCCAACGCCGCTCCTGTTCCTTGAAGATGAGTCGATCGATGCTCCCGCCTTGGACGGCAACTACACGACCGTCAATGGCGACACTCCCGAGTACAAAGCATGGTTCGATTCCAACGTCGAATCGCAAAAGCAGGAAGGCTACAGCGTAGTCCAAGTCAAACTGCCTCTTGGCGACATCAATCCAGACCAGTTCCACGCGCTGGCTGACCTGTCCCGCAAATACGGTGGAGGCAGGGCCAGGATAACTGCTCAACAGAACTTCGCCCTCCGGTGGGTGCCCAACAACGCCCTGAACGAGGTCTGGAACACATTGATCGATATGGGTTTTGGCGAGGCGGGCGCGAACGGGATCACGGACATCGTGTCCTGCCCTGGCACCGATAGCTGCAAGCTCGGCATAACGTCCTCGATGGGTCTGGGGCAGGCGTTGATCGAGACGGTAAACGGCCTCGACACATCAGACCCTCTCGTCCAGAAGATGCACATCAAGATGAGCGGCTGCCCCAACGGATGCGGCCATCACCACGTCGCAGATATCGGATTCCACGGCGCGGCGGCCAGAGGCCCTGGCGGTCAGGTCCCAGCCTACGACATGTTCGTCGGAGGCAGCTACGATGATCTGGACGCTCGGTTCGGCCAGCGGGTCAAGATCAAGATTCCGGCCAAGCGGATGCCGCAGGCGCTGGAGAAGGTTCTCGATTACTACAAGGCCGAGCGCAACGACGGCGAGGAGTTCAAGAACTTCGTCACCCGAGTCGGCCCGCAGTCTTTCGAAGCCGTAGTCCAAGAGTTCAAGGAACTGCCCGAACTAAACCGCGAAACCCTGGACACGTACATGGACTGGAACAAGACCGTCAAGTACACAGTCGAGCGCGGCGAAGGTGAGTGCGCGGTATAAGCTTCTCAGTAAAACGTAAGCTGATCGGATAAGCAAAATGGGCGGGCTTTAAGTCCGCCCATTTCTTCGCGCCATAGGCAAACTACAACCTGACTATGGGAATCAAACAGGGCCTCGCATTTTGCGAGGCCCCGTTCATGTCCTGAAATTTCGTGAACTTCGGTTACTTGGGTCGGATTCGGCGCAGGAAGCGGTTCCACAGCGACTCGCCGTTTTCCTCCATTGACTGACCGCGCCAGCGCTTCTCGATCTTGGGAGGCTTCGCCAGCACCATTCCGTAGCCGACAATGAATATCAACAGCCCCGCCCAGGCTAACAAGCCAGGGATTCCGGGGACAAACTGCATGACGATCAGCATGGAGAGCAGCAGCAGCAGGCCGATTAGCATCACCCTGCCGGGCGACAGGGACCAGAGCTTGCCGCTCAGGGCGTTCTTGATATAGAGGCCCACCAACCGGAACAGGCTTTCCTTCTCTTCAGGCGGGCGGTTCGGCGCCCTGGTCGATCCAAGGTCGCCGGACTTTTCCAGTATTTCTTCGATTTCCCGCTGATACTTGCTCGACATTCTCACCCCTCCAGCAAAGGCATTGTGGAATCAATCGCTGGTGATTATTTTTCCTTTATGCCGCTGAATCCCGCTGCCACAAGCGCAGTTGAGCAATAGAGTCCGAATTCCGGGGACTTGGCAAACGGGCAAATCGTTTTTGAGACACCCTCGCAGAATCGAGTTACCTGGTCTCTATGTCGAATTGTCCAGCCCTGGCGAATCCGTAGAACTGGGGAAGCTTTACCGAAAAGGGGCGATCAGCATCCATGACGCCTCATGCCCACTTATCGAATCGTAGACAACTACTATACACCTGTCAAGGCAGGTTGTGAAAAGATGATGACGTCACTTGATTCTTTGCTTCGCGCCAGATCAATGTTCGCCTGTTTTCAATCGTCGATTTGTAACAAATCCCAATATTCGTCTAATAATTTTGCAAAGTGAGCGCGGGGCGCCCTATGCTATAATCACAACTAGATCACTTGGCATCAGGAGTCGATTTTGATTATCACTCAAGAAGAAATTGTGGACAGTCAGGCAGTTATCCACATTGAGCTTGAGGACCCCGACCTAGACCCATACCTCGACCGAGGCTACCAGCGCGTAGTCCAACGCATCGTCATCCCCGGATTCCGCAAAGGCAAGGCCCCCAGACGTATCGTCGAAAATTTCGTCGGTCGCGAGAGCCTGCTAAGCGAAGTCATCGACACGATGGTCTATGAGGTCACAGACCGGGCCATCGAAGAGCAGGAGCTTGAAGCCAGCGGACTTCCCAAGATCGAAGACCTAGAGCTTGACCCCTTCACCTTCAAGGCCGTGGTTCCGCTGCGCCCTGAGGTTGACTTAGGCGACTATCACAGTCTCCGAATCCCCTACGAGCCTGAAGAGGTCTCGGAGGACGACGTCGAGGCCCGTATCGACGAACTGCGCCAGAGCCTGGCCTCATGGGAACCGGTGGAACGGCCAGTGGCGATGGGCGACCTCGTGACTGTGGGCATCAAAGGCGCGGTGGAGGACAACACCTTCGTCGATGAGGAAGACACCACGTACCTCCTCGATTCTGACAGCAACAACCCTGTGCCTGGTTTCTCTCACAAGATGGAAGGACTCGAAGCGGAACAGACGCACGAGTTTACGATCGAAATCCCCGACGATTATCAGGACGACGCCATTGCCGGAAAAGAGGCGTCTTTCAGCGTCGAGATCAAGGACGTCAAGGAAAAGATACTTCCCGAGCTTGACGACGAGTTCGCCAAGGGCCTCCCTGAAGAGTACGAGAGTATGGAAGCGCTGCGAACTGAGGTGGAACAAGGGCTGAATGATGAGGCCGAGAACCGCTCCAAACGTCAGTACGAGGACGAAGTGGTCACGGCTCTGTTGGATGCCACCACTATGACCTTATCCCCAGTAATGTTGGACCACGAGATAGAACACATTGAAGAGGACCAGAACAAACTGTTCGAGCAGTTGAACATCCGTCGCGATGACTACCTGCAATCCATCGGCACTTCTTACCAGGAACAAAGGGCGCAGGCCCGCACGGAGGCCGAACAGCGCATCCGACGAACCTTCGCGCTGAACAAGCTAGGTGATCTGGAGAATATTGAAGTTTCCGAAGATGACATCGACGCGCGGGTCGAGGAGCTGCTAGCCCAGGACCCGGAGAGCGACGACCGACGGCAACAGATCGAAGAACAACGAGAGTCCATCGAAAGGATGCTCAAGTACGAGAAAACCATAAGCCTTCTGGTGACTGTCGCCAAAGGGGAAGCGGAATCGTCAGAGCAGGCAGAGTCCGAGGATTCTGCAGAACAAGAAGGATCAGAAAACACCGACAATGATAATGAAAAAACAACAACCACAGATGGAGGGGACGACACCGATGATTCAGAGGCCTGAAAATGTAATCCCCATGGTAGTTGAGACAGGGGCGCGAGGAGATCGGGCCTATGACATATACTCGCTGCTTTTGAAAGAACGAATCATATTTTTGGGATCGTCCATCTACGATCAGATCGCAAACAACATCATCGCACAGCTTCTGTTCCTGGACCGCGAGGACCCGGAGCGAGACATTAGCCTGTATATCAACTCCCCTGGAGGAGTCATAAGCGCAGGCCTGGCAATCATGGACACCATGCGCCTGATCAGGCCCGACGTGTCCACCATTTGCGTCGGCATGACCGCCAGCATGGCAACCGTCCTTCTGTGCGCCGGGGCCAAGGGCAAACGATACGCCCTCGCCAACTCAACGGTCCACATGCACCAGGCGCTGACCAGCGCCCAGGGTCAGGCTTCTGACATCGAAATCGCCGCCAGAGAGATTCTCAGGCAGCAAGATATCATTCGAACAGTCATCTCCGAGGCGACTGGGCAAACTTATGAGAAAATAGCCACGGACTCGGACCGCGACTTCTACCTGAGCGCCGATCAGGCCCAGGAATATGGCCTGATTGACGAGGTTCTCGCCTCGCCCAGCGTTCCTGTTGCAGCGGATTAACACGTCCGCGCGAGCCTGTGACATCGAAATACCAGAAGATGAGGTAGGTCTCATTTATGAGTAGTCGCAACGACTATCAGTGTTCCTTCTGTGGGAAAACTCAGGCTCAGGTGCGCCGTCTCATCGCGGGTCCCGACCGGGTTTTCATCTGTGACGAATGCGTCAACCTTTGCGAACAGATTATCGCAGAAGAAAGCCCCGAAAAGGACACGAAAAGCCCACAGGGGAACTACAAGACCAAGGGGCTGAATCCCAAGTGGATCTACAACCGGCTTGAAGAGTACGTGGTAGGCCAGGACCGCGCCAAGAAGGTTATGAGCGTCGCTGTTTATAACCACTACAAGCGCGTCTGGTCCAACCAGCGTTTCGAGGAAGTCGAGCTTCAAAAGGCCAACATTCTCATGCTCGGCCCCTCAGGCTCAGGCAAGACCCATATCGCCCAAACTCTGGCTCGGATTCTCGATGTGCCCTTTGCCATCGCCGACGCCACAACGCTCACCGAGGCTGGATACGTCGGCGAGGATGTCGAGAACATCCTCTTGCGTTTAATCCAGGCCGCCGACTTCGACATCGCCCGCGCCGAGCAAGGCATTATTTACATCGACGAGATCGACAAGATCGCCAGAAAAAGCTCCAACCCCTCCATAACCCGCGACGTTTCGGGCGAGGGGGTCCAGCAAGCGCTGCTGAAAATTATCGAGGGCTGCGTCGCCAACGTCCCGCCCCAGGGGGGACGCAAGCACCCTCACCAGGACTTCTTGCAAATTCGCACCGACAACATCCTGTTCATGTGCGGCGGCGCATTTGAGGGCATCGACGATTACATAGAACGCCGGGCCTTCAAGGACCGCCAGCGAATCGGCTTCAAGCCCACAATCGTCGACGGACTGTCTGCTGACGACGACGAGTCCAAGGATTTCGTTCGCTCTCATGTCAACCCGGACGACCTGATGGAGTATGGCTTCATCCCGGAGTTCGTGGGACGCCTGCCTGTGGTCGTGAGCCTCGACATGCTGGGCAAGGATGACCTGGTCCGAGTGCTGACCGAGCCAAAGAACGCCTTCGCGAAGCAGTATCAATCACTGTTCAAGATGGACGACGTTGAGTTGACCTTCACTGACGACGCTCTGGATGCCGCCGCAGAGCTGGCGCTTAAACAAAAGACCGGAGCAAGAGGCCTACGCACTATTTTGGAGCAGGTGTTGTTGGACGTGATGTACGAGTTGCCGACAATGACCGGCGTAGCCCGCTGCATCGTGGACGGCGCCGCTATCAAAGGCACGTCTGCCGCTCGTCTGATTACCTCGGAAGGCAACCAGGTTCCGATGGCCGACGCGAACCAGGAGAAGAAGTCGGCTTAATTCTCCCGGTTACTGGATTAGCGCTCGCGCTTCTCGCATCAGCGCCACGGCTTCCGCTTGGCCGTCATCGTTCAGTCCCAGTCGAAATGCGAGGCCGGCCTCTGTCAGCGCCGTCCGATAGTTTCCAAGATCGGCATATATCTTCGCGCTGACGAGGTAAGACTCTGCCAGCCTTGGCTCCATCTGAATTGCCTTCGCGATCTCATCCAACGCCAACTCGTGTTCCCCGTCATCCAGATACCGCTCTGCCTGCCTCACATGGGTAAAAATGTTCTCGCCAATGGAACCCGCTCCCAGCATCGTGGCCAGCGCCAGCACAATTAGCGCGACGGGAATCACCCACCATTGCTTCAGGATCGAGTTGGTGTCTTGCAGGCCCCCCAACTGACCCCAGTTGTCATACACAGGCCGATACTTCGGGGCCAGAGGCAGAGTCAACGCGAATCCCGCCGCGAACCCGCCCATGTGAGCGAAGTTATCCACATTTGGAATCGAAAAACCGATAAATAGGTTTATGGCTGCTAATATCAGAAACCCAGTGAGGCTCTGACGTCCAAATTCTCCCAGCTTATCGCGATGTATCACAAAGAAGGCCACCAGAGCGCCTAGTATCCCGAATATGGCGCCGCTGGCCCCCGCGCCCACGGCTGTGTCATTCAGTGCGAAGCTGGCAACGCTGCCAGCCAAACCTGCCAGAATGTATATGACGCCAAATCGGTAAGGCCCATAGAATTTCTCAACTTGCTGGCCGAATATGAACAATCCAAATCCATTGAACGCCAGATGCGTCAATCCGACATGCAGGAACATGGCTGTGAACAGACGCCAGTAGTCGCCGTCCGCGATGTAGGGGCCGTACATCGCGCCAAACCTGAGCAGCACATCCGTATCAGTCGAGCCTCCGGCAACCTCAGTGGCTAACCATATCAGGACGTTGATCACCAGCAGCGTCCACGTTACGTAGGGCCGCCTGCTCCCTCCAGGTAACGGAAATCCCAGATTGCCTAGAATAGCGATAGTCTCCTCTCGGATGGTCTCCTAGGGTTGGGGTTCATCATATACTACGATGGCGTAGTCTCGATGGTCCCACAACGGGCCAGTCGTAACTGTATGCCCAGAACCAGAATATTTTCGGCCTGTAACATTCATGATATGCCGATATCTATTGATTTCAGCCGCCAGCTAAATAAGCTCTCGATTCACTACCGTTTCATGCGTGTCGATGGGATACTTGAGGAAATAGCTCGGACAGACGACTGCCGAGCTTGTAAGTGAAAAATCCGTATGGAAACCCCAGCGCCGACTCGTCCGGCTCGATGCACAAAACGCGAGGCACGGGAAGGTGAGGCACGCGCTCGTAAAATCGCTGTTCGCCGGCCAACTGCGCTCCGTATTCTATCGCCCCTTCGTAGGGCGAAATCTCGTTTCGCTGGCCGCGAAACACGACAGACTCGCCGTCCTCGAGGTCCACTCGATAAACCAAGAAATCGAAGCTGCCTGTCAGGTCGGTCATGCCCAGGAACTTGCGGTCGGGGTATGCCAAATAGACGGCGTCTCGGACTTTTTGGCGCTCAAACATCTTAGAGCGATTATACGCCAGCGTGCAGCGTCAGGTTTGAAACCCGCTTCTACCGTGCCGATCGATGTTGACTCTGGATTATCCCTAGGGAGTGAACGCTTCAGATGGCCGTTGACAACGTCGTTGGTCAGTCGTACAGTCTGTGCCATCCTGGTATTGCGCGTTCATGATATCGTTGGATTCCATCTGGGAAATCCAGCCGAAAGAGGATTATTCATGGATAATACCGATAGTTTGCAGGCTGTTAACGCCTACCGGAGTCGCGAAGGGTTAGGACAGCCTATACTCGATTCCCTCGTTGCCGCAGGCAAAATCTTGGATGCGTTGACCATCGAAGACTTGGCTCCTGTGGATCAGTTCCACGGCGGTGGCATGGGAGCAACTAAGGGACTCGTTGAACTCGCCGAGATATCGCGAAGCGCAACGGTTCTAGACGTAGGCGGCGGCCTGGGTGGACCGGCTAGCACGTTGGCGAGGTTATTTGGTTGCAAGGTGACAATGATAGATTTGAGCGAGTCTTATGTAGGAGCGGCTGAAATTCTCACTGAGCGAGTTGGGCTTGGCGACCAGGCGGAGCGCCACGTCGGCAACGCGCTGGAGTTGCCTTACGATGATGGCGCATTTGACGTAGTATGGACTCAGCAGGCCGGCATGAATATCAGCGATAAGGAACGACTATACAAGGGCTTCCATTGAGTGCTGGCTCAGGGTGGGACGCTGGCGTTTCAAGAATTCATGGCCGGTCCTGTCCAACCTATTATCTTTCCGATGTGGTGGGGAAGCGATGACAGCGCCAGTTTTTTTTCGCACGCTAGATGAGATGCGCGATTTGATAGAGAGTGTAGGCTTTCATGCACGAGTCTGGGATCAGATCACGACTAATATTTCGCTGACACAAGACCCTTCTGACTTGGGACAAACCATCCAAACGATAGTAATGGGCGACGATCTATCCGCAATTGAACTTGCAAACAAACGCAACCATGATGAACGTCGGACTGTGAGAGTGCGAGCGGTGTTCGAACGCCTCTAACGCTTGTTAGTCGGTGTCGCTCAGAGCATCTAGCATGCCGCCACGCTCATGAGACGAATTTATGGCGCTTTCGAACCGTCGGCACATTTCGGTTCGCAGGATCGCATGTGAATGAGCCTTGCGAGAACGAATCGGAAAGGCGGGAAATGCAGATTATCTGGCTACTTGAATTCGATCTCCATGAAGGCGAACTCGAAGTCGGTTGCGCTGAACACATTATGCTCGGCTCCAGCCTGTCGAAAGTACGGAGAGCCAACGACGAGGTCTGCCAGTGTCTCGCCCTCTGAAGACACGATCCGGGTTTGCGCTGTGTGCATTGGCACAATCACGTAGTCGTATTCGTGTCGGTGCTGTCCTGTCTCTGCGCCTGGAGCGAACCGCCATTCGGTGACGCGAGTGCGGTCGTTGTCAATGAACACGGTGGCAATTGCCTGAGTCATAGTTCCTCGTCGCTTTCTATTTGCCCGTCGCGCATCCTGACGATGCGGTGGGCCTGCCTGCCGATGACATCGTCATGAGTGACCATGATTATCGCCTGATCGTGCGCCTTATTCAATTGAATCAGAAGGTTCATAATCTCGCCGGAGCGTTCGCTGTCTAGGTTGCCTGTCGGTTCGTCGGCCCAGACTATGGCGGGAGTTGTCACCAGAGCTCTGGCAATCGCAACTCTCTGTTGTTCGCCGCCAGAAAGCTCCATCGGTCGGTGGTCCAGCCTGTTACCTAGGTCAACCAATCCCAGCATGCGCTTCGCCTGATCGCGTGCCTCACGGCGAGGCGCGCCGCCGATGATGAGAGGCAGTTCCACGTTCTGGACTGATGTCAACACCGGCAATAGGTTGTAGCTTTGGAACACAAACCCCATGCGACTGCGCCTGAGCTCGGTTCGTTTGCGGTCCGGCATGTCATGGATTGACTCGCCCTCCAACAGCACCTCGCCGCCATCTATGGTGTCCAGGCCAGACAGGCAATTGAGCAGTGTGGTCTTGCCACACCCGCTGGGGCCCATTACGGCCACCATTTCGCCGCGCTTGATCTGAAGATCGACGCCCCGAAGCGCGCTCACCTCGTTCTGGTTGCTGCGGTAGGTTTTTTGAACGTTGCTTGCGTCGACGATGTAATTGTTATTGCTCATTGGTATCAGGCTTCCAGGTTAACAGGTTTCAGATAGTGAACGACCAATTCAAAAGGCTATTCTTGCTGGCGAAGCGCCTCCACTGGGGGCATTCTTGATGCTTTGAGGGCGGGTATTATCGTGAATACCAGCGATGCTATGTATACCACCGCAGATATCCATATCAACTCGAACCAGTTGACGGTGAACGCTCCGCCTGCGTCCCGTATGAACAGGGCGTAAAGCCGGTAGCCTCCCAGGAACCCCAGGCCAACTCCCAGCAATATTCCCACCAGCGCGATGAATGACCACTCGATGAGCAGGCTTGCCAGCACCATGCTGGGCTGGAATCCCAATGCCCTGAGCATCCCGATTCCCTGCCGCCTCTGATACACCGAGCGGGTCGCTATCACAGCCAGCCCCGCTACGCCAACGATCAGCCCGAAGGCCAGGAAGCCCTGGAAAATACGCAGGAAAGTCGATACCTCTTCCAACTCATCGGTCAACACTTCGCGCACAACGCGAACCGGCGCTCCGGTGGAGATCAGCGCCTTCTCTATGTCCTTGCCGAAATCCGCGAGGTTGACGTCATCGTTAACGTTCATTACGAACAGCCTCGGCGCGTCTCCCCGGGAAGACGACTCAGAGAACTCTTGCTGGAACGCATCAGCGCCCACGATCACGCCCCACAGGACGTTGAATCCGACCTCAATCGTTTCAAGGCGTCCGGCGACAGTCTTCTCTACGATGTCGCCTGTGGCGGGGTTGAGCAGGCGCACCGTGTCTCCGGGGTTCAGTTCAGCGTTATCGGCGTTCTCGTTCGTCCCGTCGTAGCGGGCGGACACGAGAGCGAGGCTGGGATCTGCGACAACCGCGTTCCACGCATCAACGTCGGTGGCGAATTGGTCCATCCGGACCTCAAGCGTGTACTTCTGCTGAGCGGCGAAGTCGGCGACGATGCCATGTATGGAATCCTCGACGTACTTGTCGTCTTCGCTCTGTTCCTCGTCGGTTTCGTCTGGGTCGTCCGGCGCTGGGCGCTCAAAGTCTGGGAACTTCACGAGAGCGCGACGCACTGGCATGATTGAGGCGACCTGAGTCGCGTCGACCTCGTCGCTAGCCTGTATCTCGGACTCCAGGTCTACGATTCTGTTTGAACTGGTGTTATAGACCACTACGTCGAATCCGCCTGCCGCCTTCTCCAGGTTGGCGGTGATAAAGCCGTCCAGCAGGCCGCCGTACATGGTCAGGAGAGTGACGCCGAACATCACCAATCCGAACATGCCCATCGTGAAGGCGGTCCGCATGCGATTGATTGCCGGGTACGCGATGGCAATTTGAACGATGGGTTCCAGTCTTTTCAGTCCGGACGATCCGAGCCTGACAATCCACAGAACCACGGACAGGTTGAAAGCGATTATCATCATGCCTGCCAACAGCATGAATATGCCGCTGATGAAGAACAGCCCCGGCCCTTCATCAATCAGTATCTTTACCTCTTCCAGCCTGTCGGCCAGGAAGCTGTAGGCGATGATGGCTGCCCCTCCGAGAGTGAATGCCAGTCTCGGCGACAGGAAGCGTCCTGCAACGGCGGCGCCGGAAATCAGCATCATGCACGGCCCGATGTACTGGAAATACCCATTGGCGCTGGAAAAGCCAAATGCCGTCATCACCGCCGCCAGAACAAAGACCACAGGAAGGACAAACAGTTGCCATTTGCCAGGGCCGCTGCCTTCAGGCTCGGAAAGGTCGCGGATTGCCATTACGATGTTAAGTCGGGAAATTCGCACGCTGGTGATGAACACCGTTATGAAGCTGATGAGCAGTCCGGCGGCGCCTGAGACCAAAAGTGTCGAGGGCTTTATCGTAAGAGGCAAGCCTTCCAAAGATGAGGACTGATCCTGGGCGATAATCTCGCTGAGACCAGTCACAATTAGCGCGCCCAGCGCGGCCCCGATTATCGCCCCGATCACGGATGCGACGGCGCTGTACACGAACCCTTCGTAGGCGAAGGTCATCACAAGCTGCTGGCGACTGAAAGCCACCGCCCGCATGATGCCCATTTCGGTTCGGCGCTCCTCCGCCAACATAGCGTATATGTTGATGATGAGCATCACCCCGGCCAGAATGGCAAAGGAACTGACCATAAGGAAAATGTCGCCGGTGCTTGGGCCTCCGCCCTCGCTGAGGGCGTTTTGCTTGTCGTGCCTTAGCGCCCATACAGTGTCGGGCCAGGCATCTTCCAGCAGGTCACGAGTTGCCTCTTCCACGGAGTCAGTAGCGTCGTTGCCCTCGATGACGCCTCCCACATTTGAGATCAGGGCGGCGTTGACCTGGTCGCTTTCCAACTCCATAAGGCTCTGAGCGTCGCTCAATGAAAGCAAAACCGTGCCGGTGCTGTCATCCTGGTCGATGCGGCGTCCAGAGATCCCATCATCCTCGAGCACTTGGGCGACTCGATATATAGAGGGCTCGTTCTGGTAATAGACGGCGATATCATCTCCGGCGGCAAGCTCCAACTCATCGGCCAGGCTTAAGGAAACGTAGGCTTGACCGGAGACAGGAGGCGCCAGGGCAGCCAGAGGCGATTCAGAGCTGCCGAAATCTTTGAGAGACGCAAAATCCAGGCCAAGAACAGTGACCTCAGGCTCCGCCAGCACTGGACGGAATCCCAGCGGCGAATTCGGCTCTGTTTCAACCTTTACCACCGGCAGGTCACGCTCCACGGCGGTCATTACGCCATCCACCTGACCTTCTGTCGCTTCGTTAAGAGCTTCCAGAGAAATCGTCGCGACCATCTCAGGCGTGAGGGGGTCGATCTGGAAAGTGACCTCTTTGAGAGCCCTGACCGTAATGTCAATCTCGCCCAGATGGGCGAAAGCGGTGTCCTGAAGGGCTCGTTCGCTGGTATCAACCATGACCAGGGAGCCCGCAATCAGGGCGGTCCCAACCATCGAGCCTGCCACCACAAGCGCAGAGTTCCATTTGTGGCGAGTGACGTTCGCAAATCCGATGCTGCGCTGAACGGGAGTGAAAAGCATGGACAGGACCAGCAGAACGACACAAAGCGCCGCAAGCCCGAGGATGATGTAAGTTACCATTCGCAGATGCCCCCGGTGTACGGTTTCATTTTGCCCTGGTGGAGACTCGTCAAAGCCGAGTTGTTGACGCGTCCGTAACTAACACGCTGACCCGCAACTCTTTGGCTCTTCCGACGTCCTGCCACAGGCCAACCCCAATCCGTAATCCGTAATCTGTTTATATGCTAGACGCTGCCCTCTGGAGCCAACCTGTATTCCAGGGGGCGCTCCCGGAGGGCGATGACCGCGACAGTCCCAACAACGGCCAGGACTAGCATTATTATGAACGCGGCATCATAACTGCCTCTCCAGTCGAAGATGACCGCCCCCATCGCCGCGCCTAACCCTCCGGCCACCTGATGCACCATGTTTATCAATCCGCTGATGGTCCCCAGCTTTGACGTGCCGAATATGTTGCTCACGAACACCACTGTCAGCGGCGCCGTCATCGTGAACGTGAACCCGTAGAGCAGGGCGAAAACCGTGATGCTGGCCGTGTCCTGGAATATGGGTATGTAGGCGAACAGGCCGATCCTCAGTAGAAAACACAGGACTGTCGGCCTCGCAGCGCCCATCTTGTCAGACATCGCCCCGGAAATCAGCACGCCAGTCAGCCCAAACAGCCCCATAAACGCCAGTATGTTGCCTGCAAGAAACTGGGAAATCCCCTGATCCTGAGCGAAGGCCACAATGTGAGTTGCTATGAAGAAGTCCTGAGCGCCACACGCAGCGTACAGCGCGACCAGCAACATGAATTCTCTGGACTTCAGCGCCTCCCTCAGAGGCAACGACGTGTCAGGCGCCATCGGTTCGTCAGATGCAATGACAGCCGTGGTGGGCGATATTGGAGGATGAGACCGTATGACGGTTAATGCAACCGGGAGCACCACAACGGCGTTCACGGCTCCCAAAATGGCATAAGAAGTTCGCCATCCAAGCGAGTCCAAAAACGACGCCATCAGCACAATGATTACCAACTGGCCGATTCCGTTGCCTGAAATCGCCGCGCTGGCGGCCAGCCCCCGACGCTCTGGGAACCATCGACTCATCAACACGCTGACCGGAGCCACCGACGACGCGGCGTGCCCCACCGCGAACACCAAACCATACAGCACATACAACTGCCAGGCCGCGTTTATCTGCCCCATGAGAGCGATCGCCGCCGCCCCGACCACTGTGCCTATAGCTATTATGACCCTGATGCTATACGTGTCGATCAGCCGTCCCACAATAGGCATCGTCAACGCAGACACCACCATGAAAATTGTGAAAGCGGATGTCAGAGCCGAACGGCTGAGGTCCAGGTCCTCGCTCATGGGCTTGAGCACCAATCCGAAGGCCATCCGAGTGCCGCTGCTGAAGAACAGCACGGTGAACCCCGAGGCCAGAATGACATGGCTGTAATCTAGTCGTCTTCGAGTCTTTTTCATAGCTGGCCGCATTCTCTTACACATAGCCTTCGGAGACAAGCCGGGCCGCCGTATTCTCAACACGTCTTGCTGACAGCTGGCCGCTGCCTGGACGTGTCCGATTCTCAGGCGTATCATTCTGCCGTGCACAAAAAACTCCAACCAGGAGAGTGAAATGACATCCAGTGTCAGCGATGTGGTGATTGTGGGCGGCGGAATTGTGGGAATTGCCACCGCTTACTTTCTCGCCAAGTCCGGTGTGAAATGCACAGTGATCGAGCGTGACGCAGTCGGCAGTCACGCCTCGGGATTCGCCTATGGCGGTCTCAGTCCCACCGGAGACTCAGATGCCTCAGGCAACCTTCTGCCCGACGCCCGGGTCTCCAACGAAGGGATGCGCCTGCATCGAGAGTTCGCGACCAGCTTGCAGGCTGAGACAGGCATCAATACCGAGTTTCGAGAGCGACCGACGTTGTCTCTGGCTTTCACAGAGCAGGAAGTCCGAACTGCCAAAGCCCATGTTTCAAAGCTCGGCCAAATCGAAGGCTGGACGGCCCGATGGCTCCATGCAGCCGACGCCAGAGCCATTGAGCCTCGTATTTCCGATGAAGCTTTGGGTGCGATCTATTCCGAGGGAGGCGCCGACGTGGAGCCGTACCGCTTCGTCCTTGCGCTGCTGGGCGCGGCCGAGAATCTCGGCGCCACCATACGCCACGGCGAGGTGACGGGTCTCAAACGCGAAAGCGGCCGAGTCACTGGCGTCGTTCTGAACAATGGCGAGGTCTCTTCGGACTGCGTGGTTCTGGCCGCTGGCCCATGGACCGGAGATGCGTCCTCATGGCTGAACATCCCCATCAACGTCAGCCCTCTGAAGGGCCAGATTCTGAGGCTCCGCGCTCCAGGCATGCCCTTCCGAGTCTCGATAGGCTGGGACGGCAACTACGCGACAACCAAGCCCGACGGCCTCCTGTGGACAGGCACCACTGAGGAGGAGGCAGGCTTCGACGAGAACCCCACGCCCGAAGCCCGCGACCAGATCATGACATCCCTCCTGAAGATGATTCCGTCTCTGGAAGACGCTCAACTGGTCCAGCAAACGGCATGCCTGCGTCCTCTGGCCGACGACGGCCAACTGGTTCTTGGGGGTGTGCCTGATTGGGACGGCGTGTACGTCGCCACCGGAACCGGCAGAAAAGGCATTCTTCTAGGGCCGGCCATGGGTCTCATCACCTCGGATTTGATAACGAAGGGCGCCACCGACATCCCCATCGAGCAGTTCTCGCCATCGCGCTTCGCTCGATGACGCCCTGATTCCGAGGCCGACAACCATCCACCCGTGAGCCACCAGAGGGGAAACTGCGTCATTGAGTGCTAAAGAAACGCCACTAGAACGCCTCCAACTGCATGCGCGTGAGTGGTCTAAATACACGCTCGCCTCGGCTATCGTCCAACGCACCCGTGATAAGCACAAGCAGAAACGACAGCCAAGCGTAATCAGCCAGGCTCAGGAATTCTTCACCACGATAACAGGGGCCGATACCGACGTCTGTTCGTCCCGATGGACGCCCTTTCTAAAATAGCTGTTGAGACCTAGAACGGGGGCAGACGTGAACCAAGCCAACTCAGCCGAGGCACTCAGGAACAGCTTTACCTGGCATTGAGATTGGGCCTGATTCGCGAGTTCTGCGAGCAGGCCGAACGGCTGACCGTGGTAGCAGACGAGGCGTCGGTGAACTTCGATCCTCTCAGACAGCGGAGGGCGGCTGAAGCCTTCGCGTCACTGTCGAAAACCAACCAGGTGCTGATATTCACGTGACTCCCGCAGATAGTGGAGCTATTCACCAGTGTCACCCCGGACGCTCAGATCATCAATCTCTCCGAAATTACTGCCTGAATCGAATCAATCTGGTATCCTGATCACATAGCTGACGGCTGATAGCTGACGGCTGATTACTCCAAGCGAGGTGTTTCGTCATGGCGACGGTGTACATCCCTTCGTTGATGCAAAAGTTAACCGACGGCCAATCCAAAGTCGAAATTGAAGGCGCCACCGTCCGCCAGTTGATCGCGCAACTCGAAAGCCAGTTCCCAGGCATGAAGGAACGGTTGGTTGAAGACAACCGCATCAAGGGGAACATTTCCGTCGCCGTGGACGGCGAGATCACGCCTCTGGGAATGCTGGAAAAGGTTGGCGAGAACAGCGAAGTCCATTTCCTGCCCGCCATCGCCGGCGGCGCATAAGGATCTCACGCGGGAGGGTTTGAAACCCTTCCCTACCAGTTTCGGGCATCCTCACGAAAACCCTTCAAGACCCGATGGCGCCATCTTCGGAGCAAGTCCAATTTGTCTTGCTGGGCAGAGTCGAAGCATGTGATTGCCTGAAGCTCAACCGTCC
>CEWR01118826.1_pt1 | contig 19376 bp, 18 predicted proteins | sample 356321 | NCBI WGS metagenome assembly CEWR01 (sample SAMEA2621551, study PRJEB7988) | marine metagenome | biome: marine biome (ENVO:00000447); feature: mesopelagic zone (ENVO:00000213); material: "saline water (ENVO:00002010), including plankton (ENVO:xxxxxxxx)" | depth 790 m
GAATATTCTGAATACGATATGTTTTCCAACCTTGATAATCATAATACCACCATTCATATTTATAAACGGTAAAACCATTGTCTTCCATTTTACTTTTAAGTATATCTCTCAGCTTTCGTTGTGCTGCTGTTCCGCCTGTATAATTTATATCAGAGCCTTCACTCATTTCATCGTGCCCTGTCATTAACACTTCTTTGCCGGTTTCAAGGTCTTATAGACTTAAATCTATCATTCTACTCGCATTTTGCTTCTTCATATTCGATTCTGGGATAGCTCAAATTAGTAATATTTCTGAAGACGTTTTTTTGCATGTTTAATTGCGTTGGCTAGCAAATAAATTAGTAAAATAAAATGAACCAGAGGATAATAAGTAGGGTTTTCCGAGTGCACACAGACCAATAAATTGTTATACACGTTGTTGTACTGTCGTTATTTTCATTCGCTTAAAAATATAATTCACACCTCAACCAGGTTTCTAGCTCCTTTGTAATACAGTACTGAAGCTATCATCATAAACACATGACTGATGTCTATATGGTTAAACCATTTACCAAACACAATTTTAAAAACAAAAAAGGAGATGTCTATTTATTTGTATACGAATTTGGGTTTTTAAAAAGAAAAGAACAGCAACAAGAAAAATATATACTCATTCACTGGCAAGAATATATGAATTAATTTAAACTTTAAAAAAACACCTTTATTCTAATTATCACTCACCCATTAATAATGCTTCTCTATATAGTCCTTCATAATAGTAATATCCTCTTTAGATGTTAAATCGGGTACATGCTCATTAAATGGAATTCCTTTCATATAAGAAGCGGTTTCTTTGATCATATGCAAGATAGCAGTAGGGAGTTCTTTTTCGTTTCGGGTAGGATCTATTGGACAATTTTTTAAAAAGGAATAAATTTCAGTACCCGTAAATTTAAAAATATTCATACTGACCCTAAATTTACCTTCGGCACCTTTATAGTCATTCACTTTTTCTTTGGAAGGTTTTTCAATAATAGCTTCCAAATGAGAATTTTCATTGATTAAGGTCAATGCAAAACGTTCTATTTTTTCCATTGGAAAAATTAAGCCATCACGATCATAATTAATAAATGCATTTGGGTCTTTACAAGTTAATAAAGCCTGTAGTGCTTCCACCGAATATAAATTATCGCTATTGCATACTGTAAATGCTTCGTTTTGTAATTCTGGAAATTGCACTAAAGCTTGAAACAGAGCATCTGCGGTTCCAAAAGGCTTGGATCTATCTTTTGTTACGTATTGCGTTGCATAGGAAATAGATAGCCCATTAAAATAGTTGTTTTTTGGTTTTTTACCATAATACGCTTTAAACAATGCTCCCTTTTCATTAATAATGATAACCACATTTTTATAGCCTGCTTTTTCGGCATTTAACAGTAAGAAATCTAGTATTGGTCTGTTGTTTTTTCCAAAACCCAGTAAAGCTTTACTTCTTGTATTAGCATTGACAACTTCTTTTTCGGAAAGATTTTCGGTACCTAAAGATTTCTTCATTCTAGAGGAAGCTCCACCTGCTAATATTACTAAATTTTTAGGCATCTATTAAAATTTGAGTTCCTTTTGCTACGTTTACTGGATAGGCATCTTTTGCTCCAGCTTTTTTAATTGCCATACTTATTTTATTTTGTAAACGTGCAGGGCATAAGGCTACAATGCATCCACCGCCGCCAGAGCCAATAATTTTTGCTCCATAGGCACCTGCTTCGATAGCTGCATCAATCATAACATCAATTTTTGGAACTGTTAGTTTTAAATCATCACGCAATATGCTATGATGTTGATTTATTAAGTCGCCAATTACTGGATAATTAAGTGTTCCTCTTTTTAATGCTACAAGTGCTTTTTGAGTAATGATATGATTTTGAATCGCAGCATAAAAAAAAGGTCTTAATTCTTCAGGAAGAAGCTCTTTATAGTTTTCAAAATCCTTTGTAGTCGCATTTTTAAGCACAAAATCTGCTTCTTTATTCTGGATGATTTGTATCGCTTTTATAGCATTCGATTTTGAACTTCCTAATAGACCAATGGTATCTTTTGCGATTCCAGATTCACCCAATACCATTCCATCTAATGACTCACCAATAAGCTCATAATTAAAACGATCTCCTGTTTCTATAAAAACAATGTTTCCGATCCCAATTGTATATTGATCCATTTTTCCTCCTGGAGAATTATGCTCGAGAACTTCAGCCTCATAGGCTAATTGTGAAATAAATTCTGGCGTAATTTTACTATTTACACTAAAAGCCTTTAGTAAAAAATGAATCCAAGCTACTAATACTGCGGAAGAACTAGATACTCCTGCATTAATAGGGATATTTCCACTCATAGAGATGTCGTATCCTGAATCTATTAAAACGCCATGTCTTTTAATTACTCTAATTGCAGAAGCAAAATGGTCGCCTTTTTCTAGGGTTTCGAATGTTTCAGAAATATCGATACTTCTTTTCAATTGGATATCTGGTAAGTTTATCTTTAATTTTTTGCTGTTATTTTTTACAGCAGTGAGTGTGATGTGTTTATCAATTGCACAAGCGATTACAGGCAGGCCTAAATAATCCTGATGATCTCCAAATAAGCAAATTCTTGCCGGAGCAGTAAGAGAAATAGTAGTATTCATTAACTATTTTTAATAGGTGTTTTTATCCCAGTTATAAGGAGTACGTTTAACCCAATCTCCTCTGGTAAAATCTGGGAAATCTTGTGGTTCTCCATTATTTGCGATCGAAATTTCTGATAGTGGAGTAATGGCACTCCAAGCAGCAGCATCGTAAGCATCTAAAGGTGGTGCTATATTTTGTTTTGCAGATTCTACAAAGGAATTGATAACGAAAAAGTCCATGCCTCCATGACCGGCCCCTTCAGCATGTGCTCCAAATTTTTTCCATAATGGATGATCATATTTTTCTAACCATTTAGTGGCATCATCCCATCGGTGAGGTTTTTCAGCTTCACCTTCAATGTAAATTCGATTACCATCTACTTCCCATAATCCTTCACTTCCTTGAACTCTAAACCCAAGAGAGTAGGGACGAGGTGAGTTACAATCGTGAGTTACAATAATGGTTTCTCCATTAGCAGTATCAATTGTTGAGGTAATAATATCACCTTGTTTAAATTTAAGTTTTGCATTGGGATGGTCTTTTCCGCCAACATCTTCAATGTATTTATTCAACCCAACGCCTTTACTAGCATGAGAAGTCATAGATATAAAACGATTTCCTCTATTAATATCACACATCATCGCAACCGGTCCTATGCCATGTGTAGGATATACATCTGCATTACGAAGTAAGGAATGTTGGGTACGCCAAGCAGATTCCGAAATTCCTTTTTCACCAAATTCAGCTCCTTTTCCGTAAGCTGTTTTACCGTCATTAAATTTTACAAATCGCAAGTCATGTTGGTAGCCACATCTAAAATGTAGTAATTCTCCAAATACATTTTGTTTCACCATATTCAACACCGCTAAAATATCTCTTCGGTAACATACATTTTCCAAAATCATTAAATGAGAACCTGTTTCTTCATGCACATTTACCAGGTCCCAACATTCTTCCATGGTATTTGCGGCAGATACTTCTAAAGCAGTATACTTTTCTGCTTTCATAGAATCCTTAGCCATTTTTGTATGCCATAACCAAGGGGTTGAAATAATAATAGCATCAATTTCTTTAAGTGCTAAAAGATTTCTGTAATCATAATCATACTTTCCAAAAACCTGTGCTTTTTTATGTCCTTTTTCTGTAATTAAATCTTGAGCAATAGAAATTCTTTTCTGATCGATATCACAAATGGCAATAATATTACAATCACTTCTAGACAATAAATTGTTTAAGTGATTGGTACCTCTAAGTCCAACACCAATGAGTCCAACATTTAATTTTTCTTTTGTTGTATTGATATTACTAAATGTTAACTGTGGGGCTAAAGCAATTCCTGCTCCTAAAACAGCGGTTTGCTTTACAAAATTTCTTCGTGTACTCATAGTTTTTGGTTTTGGATTCTCATCAAGGTTCGCTTATAAAATTAAAATAATTATAACAAAATCGTAAGTTTTATAGTTTAATTTTGACTATTCTAACTTAAGAATGAGATGTCGGTTAGCCCTCAGGTTTTTTATGTTTTGTGAAAATAGAAAAAATAAACATAGCTTTAACCAGGCGAGTCTTCTTATAATAAAACAAAACCGAAAAAGAATAAGGCTTGAGCTGTTAAAAAGTGGTTGATGACATTAACAATTGAAAATTAATGAAGTATTTAAAAAAATATTGGACTACTATATTATTTGGTTTGTTTATTATTTTAATGATTATTCCGCAAACTAGAATGCCCATACAAGTATTTTTACAACGAACAATTTCGTTTAGTCCTTCAGAAATTGAAAAAGAAGACCGAACTGTTTTAAAAGATTATAACTGGAAGTTGTCAGATCTAAATTCAAATAATGTAGACCTAAGCGAATCTAAAGGCAAAGTAATATTAATTAATTTTTGGGCTACATGGTGTCCTCCTTGTGTTGCTGAAATGCCAGAACTTCAAGAATTGTATGATCAATACAAGGGTAAAGTTGATTTTTACTTTGTTACTAATGATAATCCAAAAAAAATTAATTTATTCCTAAATAATAAAGAATATGATTTACCAGTTTTTAGACCTTTAGAAGAATCCCCCAACGTATTAGCATCTAAGTCGTTGCCAACTACTTATTTAATATCAAAAAAAGGAGAAATCATCATGCGAAAAGTAGGAGCCGCTAATTGGAATAGTGATAAAGTTCACCAAACTATAGATGATTTATTAGCAGATTAATTAATAATCTGTTTTATCCGTTTTTTTTGCCCATTCATTAAAAACCTTAAATCCTTCATCTTTTAAAATCCTAACAAAAGGAATATTTCTTTCTCCAATTGGTTTATCAATTTCATCATAAATAAACTGATCGTCAAAGTCTATTTTAGCAGCATCAATCTTATCACAAGCATAAAAAACCATTTTAGGTCTTGCCCAATAAATAGCGCCTAAACACATAGGGCAAGGTTCGCAAGAAGTGTAAATAATACAATTGTCCAATTGAAAAGACTTTAGTTTTTCACAAGCTCTTCTTATAGCAACCACTTCTGCATGAGCAGTAGGGTCATTAGTGGAGGTGACACTATTATTTCCTTCAGCAATAATGACTCCATCTTTTACTACAACAGCACCAAATGGTCCTCCTTCATTAGAATTCATTCCTCTTTCAGCCAATGCTATAGCTCTTCTCATAAATTTTTTATCGCTTTCAGTCATCCGTTGGTTGTTTATTATTGGATAAGCTAAACTAAATAATATCTTCCAAAAAAAGGAAACCTAAATTAAATAGTTTTAATATATACTGTTTAAATATAAAAGATAAATAGCTATTTGCTAAAATCATTACATTTGTAATCGTTTAAAAATAAATTATAGATTTTATGAGTATACCAGAAAATAAATTTTTGTCAGATATAGAAATTGCCCAAGCTAATACTATGGATCATATTAGAGATATAGCAAGCAAACTTAATATTGCTGAAGACGATTTAGAAATGTATGGGAAGTATAAAGCAAAACTTCCTATAAAATTGATAGATGAAGCTAAAGTGGCAAAAAGTAATTTAATTTTGGTTACTGCTTTAACACCAACTCCTGCAGGAGAAGGTAAAACAACAGTTTCTATAGGATTAACGGAAGGCTTAAATAAAATAGGAAAACAAGCTACCGTAGTTTTAAGAGAGCCGTCTTTGGGTCCTGTATTTGGGATTAAAGGTGGAGCAGCTGGAGGTGGTTACTCTCAAGTAGTGCCAATGGAAGATATCAATCTTCATTTTACAGGAGATTTTTCAGCTATAGAGAAAGCAAATAATTTACTTTCTGCATTGGTTGATAATAATACTCAATCTAAAACTAGAAGCCTAGGGATAGATCCAAGAACCATTGCTTGGAAACGTGTTATGGATATGAATGATAGAGCTTTACGTGATATAACAATTGGATTAGGTGGTACTGCAAACGGAATACCAAGACAGGATGGATTTAATATTACTCCAGCTTCTGAAGTAATGGCAATACTTTGTATGGCTAAGGATTTTTCAGATTTAAAAGACCGATTGGGTAATATTTATGTAGGTCAAACTTTTGATAAAAATCCAGTTTATGCAAGAGATTTAAAAGCTGAAAACGCCATGGCAATCTTATTAAAGGACGCTATAAATCCTAATTTGGTTCAAACCTTAGAAGGAAATCCAGCAATCATACATGGAGGTCCTTTTGCAAATATTGCTCAAGGAACCAATACGATTCTTGCAACTAAAATGGGGATGACCTTATCTGATTATGTAGTTACTGAAGCAGGATTTGGGGCAGATTTAGGTGCTGAAAAATTCTTAGATATAAAATGTGTCTCGGGAGGTTTAAAACCTAAAGCAGTAGTTTTAGTTGCTACTATTAGAGCTTTACGTCATCATGGAGGAGCATCAAAAGAGCAATACAACGATGCAAGTTTAGCACGTGTAGGGAATGGTTTTGTAAATCTTGAAAAGCATATCGAGAATATGAAGAAATTTGGATTGAACCCTGTAGTAGCTATCAATTCCTTTTTTACAGATAGTAAAGAAGAAGTTGCCCTAGTTAAAGAAAAGTGCAAGGCTATGGGTGTAAAAGCTATCGTCTCTAAAGGATTTGCTGAAGGGGGAGAGGGAACTAAAGAGTTAGCTAGTGCTGTGGTAAATGAAATCGAAAACGGAACTAATGATTTCAAGCAATTATACGATTGGAATTCACCTGTAAAAGAAAAAATTGAGATCATTGCAAAAGAGATTTATGGAGCAGATGGAGTAGAGTATTCTAAAAAAGCATTAATAGGTCTTCGTAAAATTGAGAGTTTAGGATTGGATAAGGTTGCTATTTGTATGGCTAAAACACAAAAATCTTTTTCTGATAATGATAAACTAACGGGGCGTCCAACAGGATTTAAGGTAACAGTTAGAGAATTTGAATTTGCAGCAGGGGCAGGCTTTGTAATTCCAATATTAGGAAATATGATGCGTATGCCTGGATTGCCAGCAATACCAGCTTCCGAAGGAATGTCAATTGATAACAATGGAAAAATTTCTGGTCTATCTTAAAAATTAATTTTCACTAATCAATAACTATATTAAAGTCTATGTTACGGAACTTTTTTATTATTGTTAACAATTCACTTTAATTATTAAAAAACAAAGTATTTAAATAATAAATGAGCATAACATTTGTTATTTTTGCAAACTGAAAATCAACTCCGAATTATTCGGAAAAATAGCATATTATGAATTTACACGAATATCAAGGAAAAGAAATGTTAAACAGTTTTGGTGTTGAAATTCAACGAGGAATTGTTGCACAAACACCAGCTGAAGCAGTTGCTGCAGCTAAAAAATTAACGGAAGATACAGGTACTGGATGGCATGTTATAAAAGCGCAAATTCATGCAGGTGGTCGTGGAAAAGGTGGTGGTGTTAAACTAGCTAAAAACTTAGAAGAGGTAGAACAAATTGCAGGTCAGATTATTGGAATGCATTTAGTAACACCGCAAACTAGTGCTGAAGGTAAATTAGTAAGTCAAGTGTTAGTTACTGAAGATGTTTACTATCCAGGTGAATCTGAGCCAAGTGAATTTTATATCAGTGTTCTAATGAATAGAGCAACAGGTAGAAATATGATTATGTATTCTACTGAAGGAGGTATGGATATTGAAGCTGTTGCTGAAAATACACCACATCTTATTTTTAATGAAGAAATTGATCCTACTATGGGATTACTTCCTTTTCAGGCAAGAAAAATTGCTTTCAATTTAGGACTTAGCGGAAAAGCATTTAAAGAAATGACAAAATTTGTATCTGCTCTTTATACGGCTTATGTGAAATCTGACTCTTCTTTATTCGAAATTAATCCAGTTTTAAAAACAAGTGATGATCGTGTTATAGCTGTAGATGCTAAAGTAACTATAGATGATAATGCATTGTTTCGCCATAAAGACTATGAAGTTTTAAGAGATATTAGAGAAGAGAATGCTGTTGAGGTAGAAGCGAAAGCTGTTGGATTAAGCTACGTAGATTTAGATGGTAATGTTGGTTGTATGGTAAATGGAGCTGGATTAGCAATGGCTACTATGGATTTAATTAAGCAAGCTGGTGGAGAACCTGCTAACTTTTTAGATGTTGGAGGTACTGCTGATGCAGAACGTGTAGAAATTGCATTTAATTTGATTTTAAAAGATCCAAGTGTAAAAGCAATATTAGTTAATATCTTTGGAGGTATAGTTCGTTGCGACCGTGTTGCACAAGGAATTATCGATGCATATAAAAGCATTGGGACTATTAATATACCAATCATTGTTCGTTTAGAAGGAACAAATGCAGATATAGCTAAAAAGTTAATCGATGAAAGTGGATTAGATGTACACAGTGTTATTGAATTTCAAGAAGCTGCTGATAAAGTTCAAGAATTATTAGCTTAGTTATATAGTCCAATAAATAAATATAAAAAGCCTTATTTATTTAAGGCTTTTTTTTGTTTTATAAGGTTTTACGTTAAGTATTCGTTAAATAGTAATTGACTATGTAACAATTGTTACAAAACGGTCGTCTTACTTGTATATCAATCATTTAAAACGAATAATAATGAAAAAAGTAAATGTAATTTTAGTAGCGCTAGCGCTTTTTATCGGAACCTTAACTTCTAATGCAGGAGTAGACCCAGTAACAACAAAAGAAATAACTAAGGAATTTGTAAAACTTTTAAAAGCACCTGGCTTTGAAATAAACTCTGAAATAAAAGTCGTTGTTACATTTGTAGTAAATAAAAATAACGAAGTAGTAGTATTGTCTTTAGATACTGAAGCAAAACAAATTCGTAACTACATTAAAAGTAGATTAAATTATCAAAAAATTGATACTTACTTACAAAAAGGAATTGAATATAAAATTCCTGTTAGAATTAAAAAAGAAAATTAGTTAAGCACTCATCAAGCAAAACTTAAAAAAACTCGTTTTCAATTAGTTGGAAACGAGTTCTTCATGAAAATTATTTGTTATTCGCTCTATGTAAAGTTATAATACAAAACTATTTTTTTTTAAATTTTATTATTGTGTTAAATCTTTGTGAATCTGACAGTTATAAATAGAAAATAGGATGCTAGAATAATAAAAATACATTATATTTGCAAAGTCAAAGAAAGAGTATATCTTTATAGAAAATTAGAATCAAGCATAGTGTTATAAATCTTAATAACACAGAGTCATAAAGAAAATGGTTGAGATTTCATAATTGAAATTTAATTTGCTTAGTTAGTTGATATAGGCCACGTATTACTCAACCGGTACGTGGTTTTTTTTATGGAAATTATTTTCCTCTCTGTTTTTCTGAAATATTTAGAGAAGTTCCTAAGGAATTTTTTAAGTCTGTTAATTCCTTTTCTGTTAAATTACGCCATTCTCCAATTGGTAAGTTATCCAATTGGATATTCATAATTCTTAAACGTTTTAAGTTTACTACTTCATATCCCAAATGTTCACACATTCGGCGTATTTGACGATTTAAACCCTGTATTAAAGTAATTTTAAATACATAACGCCCTACTTTTTCGACTACACACTTTTTAGTGACTGTTTCTAAAATAGGTACTCCAGTACTCATTCTTTTTAGAAATTCATCAGTAATTCTACGATCAACTTTAACAATATATTCTTTTTCGTGTTCATTACCAGCTCTTAAAATTTTATTTACGATATCACCATCATTCGTCATCAATAATAAGCCTTCACTAGGTTTATCTAATCTCCCAATATGAAAAATACGTTCTTTATGATTAATAAAATCGACAACATTACCTTCAATTCTTCTATCTGTTGTACAAGTAATTCCAACGGGTTTGTTTAATGCGATGTAAACAAGTTCATCGCTTTTTGTAGTAATAGGTTCATTACTAACTTTAATAATATCGTTAGGCATTGCACGATCTCCTAGCTTAGCAATTTCACCATTTACAGTTACAAGTCCTTGTTCTATATGCTTATCAGCTTGCCGTCTTGAACAAAAACCGCTATCGCTTATTGCTTTGTTTAATCTTTTTGAATCTGGATGATGAGCCATTGTTTATTTTTTTAATAATTCTAATTCTTTTTGGAAACGTTTAATTGCGTCTCTCATTTTTGCAGCAGACATAAAATCTAATTCTTTTGCTGCTTTCTCCATAGCTTTCCTAGTATCTCTAATTTTCTTTTCAAGCTGAGGTTTTGACAAATATTCATTTTCAGATTCGGCAGCTAAATTATCAAAATGGTCAAAGGTGTAAGCTTCTTTTTTTGATTTTGTTAGTGCATTTTCTAAGGATTTTTTAATAGCTGTAGGTGTAATATTATGCTCGGTGTTATAAGCTATTTGTTTTTCACGGCGATAGTCTGTTGCATCCATCGTAGCTTGCATACTCTTTGTAATCTTATCAGCATATAAAATAGCTTTTCCATTTAAATTACGAGCTGCTCTTCCAACCGTTTGAGTTAATGATCTTGCAGAACGTAAAAAACCTTCTTTATCGGCATCTAAGATAGCTACTAATGATACTTCGGGTAAATCTAGCCCTTCTCTTAATAAATTAACCCCAACCAATACATCAAATATTCCCAAACGCAAGTCTTGCATAATTTCAACCCGTTCTAGGGTATCTACATCACTATGTATATACCTGCATCGGATATCAATTCTCGACATATATTTGGTGAGTTCTTCCGCCATTCTTTTTGTAAGTGTTGTAACTAAAACTCTTTCGTCCTTTTCAACTCTTAATTGAATTTCTTCTAATAAATCGTCAATCTGATTTAAGCTTGGACGGACTTCAATGGGTGGATCTAATAAACCTGTTGGTCGTATTATCTGCTCTACATAAACCCCTCCACTTTTCTCCAATTCATAATCTGCAGGTGTTGCACTTATATAAATTACTTGATTTTGCATGGTTACAAATTCATCGAACTTTAATGGACGATTGTCCATTGCAGCAGGTAATCTAAAGCCATATTCGACCAAGTTTTCTTTTCTAGATCTATCTCCACCATACATAGCAGAAACTTGTGGAATGGAGACATGACTTTCATCAACAATCATTAAATAATCATCTGGGAAAAAGTCTAATAAACAGAAAGGTCTAGTGCCAGGTAATCGCTTATCAAGATATCTCGAATAGTTTTCTATACCGCTACAATATCCTAATTCCCGAATCATTTCTAAATCGAAATTGGTGCGTTCTTCTAATCTTTTTGCTTCTAAATGTTTTCCGATTTCTTTAAAATATTCAAGTTGTTTTGTTAAATCATCTTGAATGTCAATTATAGCTTCTTGTAATATATCTGGAGATGTTACAAACATATTTGCAGGATAGATATTCAGTGATTCGTATTTTTCTAACACCTCATTGGTTTGAGCATCGAATACTTCAATTTCTTCAATTTCATCTCCAAAAAAATGAATTCTGAAGGCATCATCAGCATAACTTGGATATACATCTACAGTATCTCCTTTAATTCGGAAATTACCATGTTGAAAATCAGATTCTGTTCTAGAATAAAGACTCTGTACCAATTTGTGAAGTAATTTTGTACGAGATATAATTTGCCCCTTTTGTAGCTTTATAATGTTTTTTTGAAATTCAGTAGGGTTTCCAATACCATATAGGCAAGAAACTGAGGCAACTACGATAACATCACGCCTTCCTGAAAGTAAGGAAGAAGTTGTACTAAGCCGCATTTTTTCGATCTCTTCATTTATAGAGAGGTCTTTTTCAATATATAAACCTGATGAGGGGATATAAGCTTCTGGCTGATAATAATCGTAATAGGAAACAAAATATTCTACTGCATTTTCTGGAAAAAACAGTTTAAACTCAGAGTATAATTGTGCAGCTAATGTTTTATTATGAGCTAATATTAATGTTGGTTTTTCAACTTGTTCAATAACATTTGCAACAGAAAAAGTTTTACCACTACCGGTTACCCCTAAAAGTGTTTGATGCACTTCTCCAGAATTAATTCCTTCAACCAATTGCTTTATAGCTTTTGGTTGATCTCCAGTTGGTTTGAAATCGGAAACGATATTAAATTTCATAGAAAATCGGGATAAACTACAAAACTACGGAATTGGTGTTCTATAAAAATGTATTTAGCAGAAACAATTTTTATACTTTGTTTTCTTTATTGAAGTATACCAAATAATAATACATTTGCTTTTCTTCGTCCCAACCTTTTTCTACAAATTTATCTGCACTATCTGAATTTATAAAATCTAATTTTATTTGAATATTGGTATCCAAATTAATTACACTCTTAATCTTTTTTCGAGCAGCAGTTACCGCTGTATTTGCAATTGGAAATTCAGTTAAGTCTTCTATTTTATATTTTGGTGCTTGTTCCGTTTTGTAATGTTTAAATTCTGGTATTAAATCTGGGTTGCTAATTACTTCATTGATAAAATTAGATTCTTCAAAAGAATCGTTCTTCGCAAAATGATTTACTGCACGATTCATAAAAAGCACTTCTTCTTTTTTGTCTTCAGCGGGAAGTACAACATCCTTAGCAAAATCCTGACAAAATTTTAAATACTTTTTGGTGTGAAAGTTATCATCTTCTAAAGCATCCACTCCTAAAAAGGATTCTAACCAATACCGAGTGTCATAACGATTGCTATCTACCGATAATATTTTGTAACCTTCTTCCTTTTTTACATTAAAAATTAAGCAACCTTTATCTAGTTTATTAAGATTGACACCGTGTTCTAGTTTTGCATTTAACTGACTTTCTTTTTCTGAAAATTGGAGAAAATCTTGTTTGATTTCAGATTTAAAAATTCCAATAGCATCCACTTTTTCGTTATCAATTTGAAGATTCTCAAAGTGAACTATATATACTTCACCTGGCTTTATATGTGGATGAAGTGATTGGTCGTATAAATATTTAGCAATTATTTTACTTTGCTCATGGACGGTATTTGGTGCATCAAATATTTTGGATGAAATGGAAAATAATTCGTGAAACTCTAAATCAGATTCGTGCGTAAATTGAAAGTAATTTTCTTCTTTTTCTCTAAATGGTTTCAGAAAATATTCTTTTAATAAAGGAGTTAACTCATCATCTGCTTTATAAATATCGTCAGAAATAAAAATTGGTTCATTATTAATTTTATTTCCAACTCTATGAATAGAAAGAGAGGTAATGTGCGCACCGAACAAGTTGATCATTTAGTTTTTTGGTATTTAAATTGTGTTGTTTAGGAGTTCTAGTTCCAATTTTCATTAAAATCTAAATCACTATAATCTTCAGGATCTAAATCATCATCATAATTCTCATCATCATCATCATCATCATCATCTTTTTCAGCTTTAAACTCTTTATCTGGAGCTTCATCTGGTAAAACACCATGTGCAAACATTAAATTCGGGTATGTTTGCTCAGGATCGGCATCAGCAACATCTGCTAATTCCACCAAAAATGTCCACATACTTAAAAAATCATAAACATATAGAAGTCTTGGTTGTTTTTTATGAGTAACATCGTCTAAGGAAGTTTCATTCATAATTCGAATGCTGTCCATTCCTTCACTTAAATCAAATAAAGCAATTTCTTCTCCTTGTTCCCATTGCTCATTACTAACATAAAAAGAAGCCATTTCGTTTCCTTCAAAACCAAAAGCTTGGGTAATGCTATTATGAAACTCCTCTAGTGTGTTTTCTGAATTAATTTCAATATCTCGAAAAACATCTTCTTTTGCATCTAATATAACTCTAAAACGGTATATCATAAAATATAAATTATTTGACAAATATAGTTAAATCAATTCCCTTGAAGCAAGTAGAATTGTCATGAATAGTGAATATTTTTTTTAGGTTTTTAGCTAGTTTTTAAGGTGGACATTAATGAAGTATTTTGTCCTTTTGGGATGGTCGTTTTTAATATTAAATAAAATTGTAGTCCAAATAGAATTGCTGATAATACTAGGTGTAAGGGTTGTGTAGCAAATGGAAAGTTAAAGTAATACATAAAGATTCCAGTGAGCACTTCAAGGCCTAACACTAACATGATGTAATTTATTAGGGGTTCATTTAGTTGCAGTTTTTTATTGATCATATATAGCCACGTATTGATTAAAATAACCAGTATGGATAATGTTCTATGTATATAGAATTGTATGTTAGGGTTTTCTAACCATAACTGCTTATTATAACCAAAATTAAGTACCTGTTCATCTATAAATTGCCGCACCTGTGTACCTAAAAATACTTGAATAAAAGTCAGTGAAATAGCACTTATTATAACATATTTAAATATTGGAGGAACCTTGGTGATTTTTTGAAGCTGTGAATGATATATACAATATAATAATAATGCAATAATGATGAATGAGCCCATCATGTGTATCGTGATTTTATAAGGTGATAAATTAGAGTCAACTACCGTTTTACCCAGCCATGCTTCAAATCCCATCCCAACTATGATTAGTATGCTGGTGATTGTTAGATGTCTTTTGTATTTCCATAATTTAAATGATGCTATTAATAGTATTAAAATAGGAATACCTGCAAAGGCAGTTAATAGCCTATTGATGTATTCAATCCAAGTATGGCTAGCATTAAAGGTGTTATAACTATGCTGTGTGTTGATTTCCCAATTACTTAAGTCCAATTTTAAAGCAGATATAAAATTCTCTTTTGCGTAATAAAAAGTATCTTCATATTGAATAACATGACCTGATTTGTATTGATGCTTGGGTTGAAATTGAATTTCAGATATTTCAGTAGGGGGTATGTAGTATCCAAAACATTTTGGCCAATCAGGACAGCCCATTCCAGAACCAGTCATTCTAACTACTGCTCCCGCAATAATAATAAAATAGATACAGATTAATGATATTTTAGCAAGCTTATTAAATCGTTTTAGCATATTCTTCTTTACTTAATTGAAACCATTGGATAGGTCTTTTGCTTGGGTCATTTTCTTCTCCTGGATAAAAATCAATCTTAGTTATTTTAAAACCCATTTTTTGTAAAATATTTGTAGATGCACTATTTTCTATTTCTGTGAAGCCAATAATTTTTTTAAGTTTTAGTTTTTCAAAACCAAATTTTAATGACATTCTCGAAGATTCAGTAGCAATACCTTTACCCCAATATTCGGGTAAAAACCGATATCCTAAATCAGAATCACCACCTGTTTCTGGTAAATATTTAACTCCTGTAAAGCCAATAAGCTTATTATCTGGCTTGTAAATAACTGCAAGCCTTCCATATCCGTATTTTTTATAATCTTTAAGAACGACATTTTGTAAAATATCTTTGGCTTGTTCTACTGTTTTTAATAAAGTGTCTCCAGTGTATTTTTGAACAATTGGATTTGAATTCAATTTATACATTGCTTGTACATCATCCATTTGAAATGGACGAATTAATAATCGATCAGATTCTAATAAAATATCTAACATATTAACTGGTTTTTAACCCTAATTCTTTTCCTTTTTGAAGCATAAAAATTTTAGCATCTTCATATTCGTTTGGAATTTTTCCTTCTAAAACAGCTTCTTTGATTGCATCTTTTATGATTCCTATTTCACGAGAAGGTTTTAGATTGAATGTCTTAATAATTTCTTCACCTGAAATTGGTGGTTGAAAATTCCTGATATGATCTCGTTCTTCAACTTCAATAATTTTATCCCTAACTTTTTTAAAGTTTTGATGGTATTTTTTAAATTTTACAGGATTTTTTGTTGTGATATCTGCCTCACACAAGGTCATTAAATCTTCAATATAATCACCAGCATCAAAAACTAATCTTCGCACGGCACTATCGGTTACGTCAGATGCAATAACAATAGGTCGCGAACTCATAAATACCATCTTTTGAACAAATTTCATTTTTTCATTCAATGGCATTTTCAATCTTTTAAATAATTTATAAACCATTTTAGAGCCTACAAATTCATGGGCGTGAAAAGTCCAACCTACTTTTTTATCAAACTTTTTAGTAGGAGCTTTTCCAATATCGTGTAAAAGTGCTGCCCATCGTAACCAAATATTATCCGTGTTTTTAGCGATATTATCTACTACTTCTAAGGTATGCCAGAAATTGTCTTTATGTCGTTGACCTTCTATACTATCTACTCCTTTTAAATTGGTTAATTCTGGTAAAATATGATGCAGTAGATCTACCTTATTTAAAATCGCAAAACCAATAGAAGGTTTTGGAGAAGCAAGTATTTTGTGAAGCTCCTCTACCACGCGTTCCGTTGAAATTATTTTAATTCGTTCCGCATTTTTTTTGATGGATTCAAATGATTTTTCTTCAATTTTAAATTGAAGTTGGGTTGCAAATCGAATTGCTCGTAACATTCGTAAAGGATCGTCACTAAAGGTAATATCTGGATCTAAAGGGGTGCGAATAATTTTGTTTTTTAAATCTTCAATACCATTAAAAGGATCTAAAAGTTCGCCAAATGATTCTTCATTTAAACTTATAGCCATCGCATTAATGGTAAAGTCTCTACGGTTTTGATCGTCTTCTAATGTTCCTTCTTCTACAGCAGGATTTCTACTTTCTTCTTTATAAGATTCTTTCCTTGCACCCACAAATTCTAATTCTACTTGATCCGCTTTTAGCATAGCTGTCCCGTAGTTCTTAAAAACGGATACCGTAGGTTTTCCTGGTAATAAACTAGATACTTTTTGTGCTAAATCGATTCCGTTACCAATGGCAACAATATCAATATCTTTAGCATCACCGCGTTCCATAATATAATCTCGTACATAACCGCCAATAACATAACTATCAACATTTAATAATGAAGAGGCTTTTGAAACCGTTTTAAATAATGGATTGGCTAAAGCTTTTATGTAATTTGAATTTGACACTAGAAGTTTTTTTTTGAAATAGATAAATTATTTTCGAATTACTTTTACAGATCCTTCTGTAGTGATTTTTATAATTGATGATGGTTTATTAGAATTGCCTTTTTGACCCAAATTAACTACATAGCCAACGCCTTCTAATATTTTTTTATTTATTTCTTGAAAATTATTAGGAGCTGCTTTACCACTAAGGTTTGCAGAAGTAGAAACAATAGGTTTTTTAAACTTTTTAATTAATTGGCCAACAAAACCATCTCTAACAACTCTAATTGCGATGGAATTATCATCTGCAATTAAATTTTCGGCAACATGCAATGGTCGGTCATAAATTATAGTTGTTGGAGTAACTGCATACTTAATAATATCATAAGTTACTTCTGGGATTTCTTCAATGTATTGATTTAGCATTTTAAAATCTTTCACTAAACAAATCATAGATTTATTATCAGCTCTTTTTTTAAGCTGAAATATTCTTTCGACAGCTTCATAATTGGTAGCGTCACATCCTATTCCCCAAACTGTGTCGGTTGGGTATAGAATAATACCTCCTTTTTTGAGAACATTTAGGCAATTATTTATTTCAGTTTGCATATTAAAACTCGGTTTCTAATTCTCTGTAAAAATAATGAAATAAAGCCAAGATTATTTTATTATTTTTACAAATCATGAAGTAAAAAAAATAACCTTCAAATTTAATTTATAGATAATCATAAACTATGAAAATACTTCATATTTCTGGGGCAAGAAGCTGGGGAGGGAACGAACAACAATTAGTAGATGTAATTGATGAACTCAATAAATTTGGGGTTGAGAGTGTTATTTTTGGTGTTAATAATTTTGATTTACATCAGTATTCGAAAAAAAATAATTTAAACTTTATTTATTGTAAGGATAAAAAGCTAAATAAATTTATTAATTATAAATACTTAAGTGAAATTTCAAAAAGAGTTAAACCAGATATCATTCATCTTCACACAAGTGATTCGGTTACCGTTTTTACTATTTCAGATTTACTTTATAAATTAAAAATACCTGCTGTTTTTTCAAAAAAAGGAATTAGTAGAAAAATGAGTCTTTTGAGTAAGTACAAATACAATTATAAAAATATTGATAAAATATTATGTGTATCTCAAGTGGTGAAAGAACATTTTGAAGATGTGATTGCTTCCAAAAACCACCATAAATTATGTGTGGTTTACGATGGGGTGAAGGTTAAAAATGATATTAATACTCTTTCAGAAGATATTCGAGAAACCTATCAAATAAACAATAAGGTTCAAATCATTGGAAATATTGCAAATCATAATGGAGCTAAAAATTTGCCAATATTGGTGAAAACATTAAATATATTAGTAAATGAAAAACAATTAAAAAACATTCATTTGCTACAAGTAGGTGCGTTTACTCGAGCTACTCCAGAATTAAAAGAAATGGTTGCTGCATATAAATTAGAAGACTTTATCACTTTTACTGGTTTTAAAGAAAATGCTTCCTCTTTATTATCGCAGTTTGATGTTTTTTTAATGACTTCCATAAGAGAAGGAGGGCCTACTTCAGTACTAGAAGCGTTGTATAAAAAAGTTCCCGTAGTTTCTACGCGTGTTGGTGTAGTGAGTGAAGCCATTACGGATGGTGTTAATGGGTTTATTTCAGAAATAGAAGATTATAAGACGTTGGCCAATAAAATTGAAATTTTGCTAAATGATACGTCTTTGCAGGATTCATTTAAGGAAATTTCATACCAAAGGTTTTTAAATAATTTTACTTCAGAAAAGCTTGGTAAAAATACCTATAAAGTGTACCAAGAAGTATTGGCTGAAAATTAAAGATATTGATCAACGCCTTTGTCAATATAGGTTAGTTTTTTCTCGGTAGTTTCTTTTTCTATAATTCGATTTACTTCTATATGGCTTTTGTTTTGTTCATTATGATAGATATGGTAAACAATACCTTTATGTTTTAGTCTCTTTCCTTGAACTCCAATATTTATAAGGCGTTGTATCATTTCGCTGTCATCTACACCCCAACCTGTTAGAGATTCATTAAAACCATTGATTTTAATAAAATCACTTCGCCAAAAAGACATATTACAACCTCTTAATTTATTAGATCGTTTGTCTTCTTTTTTATATCGATTGGCTAAAAATGGAATGTGTAAAGTTCTTCCTCTTTTTTTAATTCCTTTTGAAAACACATTGAATTGAATTTTCTTTTTCTTGAATAGAGTTTCTAAATAATCCTCTTGAATATTTACACGACTTCCATATAAAAAAACATTTTTTTCTGCTAAAGAAAGATGGTCTCTTACAAAGTCTTTGTGCATTATAATATCTCCATCAATCTCGACAATATAATCGTATTTTGCCTTAGCAATTGCCTTATTCATAATGGCAGG
>CEWR01159552.1_pt1 | contig 19295 bp, 18 predicted proteins | sample 356321 | NCBI WGS metagenome assembly CEWR01 (sample SAMEA2621551, study PRJEB7988) | marine metagenome | biome: marine biome (ENVO:00000447); feature: mesopelagic zone (ENVO:00000213); material: "saline water (ENVO:00002010), including plankton (ENVO:xxxxxxxx)" | depth 790 m
TTTAACAAACAACCTTTCTTCTTCTATACCGGTTTATATATCAAAAAACAAAATTTTAGGGGGCAAAGAATTATCTAAGCTGGGTTGTGATATTATCATTTTAGATGATGCTTTTCAACATCGCAAACTAGGTCGAGATATCGATATTGTGCTTTTAAGTCCAGATGAATTGGAAACTAAAAATCAAAGAACTTTTCCGTGGGGTTTGTTAAGGGAGCCGTTTTATAATCTAAGGCGAGCCGATATTATTATTACTACTAAAATGAATCTATACAATAGCCAAACACCATTAAGAAATAGCTTGCCCCTTAATACTAGTTTTCAAGAAGAGCTACTATCGTCAGATAGTGTCTCTAAAATAACAACTAAACAATTATCAAAATCACAAAACGTGTTGTCGCTGTGCGGTATTGGAAAACCAAAAAGCTTTCAGAGCAGCTTAAAAAGTCTAAACATCCACGCCAAAAAACATTTAACCTATTCCGACCACCACCACTTTAACAAAAAAGATGTGGCAACTATTCTTGCCCATATAAAACAACACAACATACTGTCAATTGTCTGTACCGAAAAAGATTGGGTTAAATTAGTTAACTTTAAAGAAGAAATAGGTATCCCAATTTATGCGATTAGGCTTAATTATTGCCTAAACAAAGATATTGAAGAGGCTATTTTATGCCTATTATAAATATTTTCTAGATTATTGACATTTTTCACGTTATAAGCTAAGTTTTTGGACATTTAACACGTTAGGAGGATTTAAATGGTAGAATTATTTTTAGAAGGTGGGCCTTTCATGTGGCCAATTTTATTACTTTTATTAGGAGGCTTAGGATTAGTCGGAGAACGTGCATACTCACTAAATCAATCAAAATCAGATTCTGAAGGATTTATGGGTGCGCTAAGACAATCATTAAAGTCTGGTGGAACAAAAAAAGCTTTGGACGTTTGTACTAGTCATGATGGACCTGTATCAAATATTTGTGAAGCAGGGTTGTCAAGAGTTGGCAAAGGAAGTGACCGAATAGAAAAAGCAATTGAAAATGCAGGGTCTCTTGAAATGGCTTTCTTAGAAAAAAACATGGGTTGGTTGACCGCAATTATTGCTATTGCACCAATGATGGGTTTTACGGGAACTGTAGCTGGTATGATTTTTGCATTTGATGCAATTGCAGCAGCAAATGATATTTCGCCAGCGGTAGTGGCTGTAGGTATTTCTCAGGCGTTATTAACAACAGCTTTTGGACTAATTGTTGCGATGATTATTCAAATCTGCCAAAACTTCTTTTCTTCTATGATTGATGGAATGGTTTTAGATATGGAAGAAAGATCTATTGAATTAACAGACCTCTTAAGAGACGCCAAATAATTTTAAATGGCTATAAGAGAGAGAAAAGCTAGAACTGGGACTATTCCTGACGGTGGAATGGCAGACATTGCCTTTTTGTTGTTGATATTCTTCTTAGTGACTACAACCATCGATATGGACAAAGGGATTGGGATTATTTTACCAGCTGAGGGGCAAGAACTAGAAATCAATAAGAAAAATATTCTTAATTGTTTGATTAGTGCTTCTGGCGCTGTTTTGCTTGGCGGTGAACCCGTAGAGATAAAAGACTTAAGTCGTAAGGTGAAAGAAGAGATAAGAGCAAATGATAAATTAATTGTTTCTGTCAAGGCCCATGAAAAAGCACAGTATGATGTATATATCGCGGTGTTAGATCAGTTAAAATTAGCAAAAGCTACTCGTATATCAATAGCGGAGACAGAATGAAATTTAGAAGAAAATCTGGCGTAGAATCAAAAATATCAACCTCCTCAATGCCTGATATTATATTTATGCTTCTTATTTTTTTTATGGTTACTACCGTATTAAGAGAGTATTCAGGTCTTCCTGTTTCTTTGCCAAAAGCAGAGCGTATTGAAAAACTGGAATCTAAAAGACACACATCAGACATATGGGTATCTAAAGATGGGTTAATATCTATCGAAGATAAATTATTTAACAATGACGACGTGCGTCATGTTATGTATGAAAAAAGAGCTTCGGACCCGCAACTAACAGTTTCCTTAAAAGCCGACCAAGCTGCTCGAATGGAAATTATTTCCGGAATACACAACGAACTAAGAAAAGCTGACGCGCTTAAGTTAAATTATTCTACTAAAGTAAAGGCCCCTAATTAATGGACTTTGATGCTATAAAAAGATTCTTTTCAAAAATTAGCCCTGTGTCTTGGACTGTTAATTTTCTATTAACTCGTGCAAAACTTTCTGAATACACTTTAAAACAAAAATATTCTACCGTATTGAGAATCGGGGGTTTGTTTGGGTGTATTTTGACATTATTAAGTTTTTATAGTTTACAGCGTTTTGAAAATGACGTTGAAATTGAAACAGAGGGTCAAATTATTATTGAAAATATTGAAATACCGGAGACGCAACAATTTGAAACGCCTCCACCGCCCGCTAGACCTTCTATACCGGTAGAGTCAGAAGACGACGATCTTGCAGACGACTTAACGATTGAGGAAACAGATTTAGATAATTTCGATGCGTGGGATGCACCACCACCTCCTCCATCTGGTCCACAAGTAAAATTTATTCCATATGACAAAGCGCCCGTACCATTAACGCCTATTAAGCCAGTATATCCAGACATTGCACAAGAAGCAGGAATTGAGGGGCAAGTAATTGTTCAGTGTTTTATTGACAAACAAGGAAAAGTAAAAGAAACTATTATTCTTAAAGGTATACCCAACACAGGCTTAAATGAATCGGCTATTGAAGCTCTTAGAAAAACACGATTTAGACCAGCTAAACAACGAGAAACAAAAGTTGGTGTGTGGATTACAATTCCAATTAATTTTACTCTGCAGAACTAACTGTAAGAGTTTTTAAAACAGTATCACCAAAACCAATCTCAACCCTATCTTGTGCTTTCAAGGTCCCTACGCCCTCAGGAGTCCCAGTAAAAATTAAGTCTCCCTTCATTAGCGGAATTTTGTTGGATAAAAAATATATTTGCTCTGCAAAAGAAAATATCATTTGTTGAGAACTCCCTTGTTGTCTTCTTTCATTATTAAGGTCAAGCCAAAAATCATCTTTAATGGGGTTTTCTAGAAAGGTTGCAACAACCGCAGACCCTGCAAAAGATTTTGATAAAAGCCAGGGCAGTTTATCGCTTTTAAGTTTATTTTGATATTCTCTGTCGGTTAAGTCAATCCCAAGAGAATAGCCGTCGACAAACGACAATGAATCTTCTATAGACCCACTAATACCGCTCTTTCCAACCAACAATACAACTTCTACTTCATAATCAATTTTTCTGTTTCGAGGTATATATATTATATCCGACGTGTTGAGTGACGGAACTGATTTTTGAAAAAAGAATGGTTCTTTAGGTCTTGCGTTGCCCAACTCTTTAATGTGTTTACTATAGTTCCGTCCAATACAATAAATATTTCTTACTAAAACGTCATCACAATTATTTTTTTGAATATGATATTTTCTCAACATTAGCCTATTTTTTCTTAATTAAACTGCCAAGTTGAGCTTTAATAAATTCTCTATTAAGTCGCGCTATATTTGTTTGAGATATTTCCTTGGGGCATTCTGCAGAACATGCCCCTGTATTGGTACAGGCGCCAAAACCTTCTGCATCCATTGTTGCAACCATTTTATTCACCCTTTCTGCTTGCTCTTCTTCTCCTTGAGGTAAAAGAGCGAAGTGGGATATTTTTGCTGCAGTAAATAGCATTGCTGAAGAATTTTTACAGGCCGCAACGCAAGCCCCACAACCTATACATGCCGCAGATAGAAAGGCCTCATCTGCATTGCTTTTATCGATTTGAATATGGTTTGCGTCTACTGCTTCACCAGTATCTACAGATACAAACCCCGCCGATGAAATAATTCGGTCAAAAGATTGTCTATCTACGGATAAATCTTTAATAACTCCAAAAGATTTGGCTCTAAAAGGTTCTAGAACAATATCGTCTTCATCATCAAAAGATCTCATGTGTAATTGACAAACAGTGGTAGCTTTTTGCGGACCGTTTGGTCTTCCGTTTATCATAAAACCGCATGAACCACATATTCCCTCCCTACAATCGTGATCAAAGGCAACCGGGTCTTTTTTTTCTTTAATCAGCTTGTTATTTAAAACGTCTAACATTTCTAAAAAAGAAATATTTGGGTCAACATCTTCAAGGCGATAGCTATGAATCTTCCCTTCTGTTGTATTAGATTCTTGTCTCCAAATTTTTAGATTAACATTCATTACTTATAGCTTCTTGTCTTTAGTTTGACGTTCTTATATTTTAAATCTTCTTTAAATAGGCTGGGTTTGTCATTTTTATTGTAACCCCAAGCAGCAACATATTTAAACTCTTTGTCGTTTCTTTCGGCTTCATTTTCTGTTGTTTGATATTCTTCTCTAAAGTGCGCTCCACAAGATTCGTTTCTATCTAGGGCGTCATGAGCCATTAGCTCAGCCAGCTCTATAAAATCTTTTAATCTTAACGCTTTCTCTAGCTCCTGGTTCATGTCTTTATCGCTACCGGGGATAGAAATGTTCTTCCAAAATTTTTCTTTTATTTTTGGAATAAAATCAATGGCACTTTCTAAGCCTTCTTTATTGCGCGCCATTCCAACCTTATCCCAAACAACCTTACCAAGTTCTCTATGAACTTCGTCTACCACCAAGTCGCCATTGATAGACATAATCTTTTCAATATCTTTTTCTGTTTCTCTGGCCGCGTCTACAAACTCTTTTTTATCTGTTTTATTGGAAAAATCAGGATTTTCTTTGGCTAAATAGTCCATCACTGTGTGTGGTGCAACAAAATAGCCGTCTGCTAATGCCTGCATTAGAGCGCTAGCGCCTAAACGATTAGCCCCGTGATCTGAAAAATTACTTTCTCCAATAGAAAAAAGGCCGGGGATGGTGGTCATTAGATTATAATCAACCCACAACCCTCCCATTGTATAGTGAACGGCGGGATATATTTTCATTGGGGTTTGATATGGGTTTTCATCTGTAATCTTTTGATACATGTCAAATAAATTTCCATATTTTTCTTTAATGTATTTCTCTCCTTTTTCTTCTATAGCTTTTTTAAAATCAAGATAAACAGCAATGCCCGTATTCCCAACGCCCTGACCATTATCACACACTTCTTTTGCTCTTCTACTCGCAACATCTCTAGGTACAAGATTACCAAAGGCTGGGTAAATTTTTTCTAAATAATAATCTCTCTCTTCTTCCGGGATATCACCCGGCTTTCTTTTGTCGTTTTTTTTCTTAGGCACCCACACCCTGCCATCATTTCTCAAACTTTCACTCATTAAGGTTAGCTTAGATTGAAAGTCATTTTTTACTGGAATACATGTGGGATGTATCTGGGTAAAACTTGGGTTGGCAAACAAAGCGCCTTTTCTGTGTGCTCTCCAATTTGCAGTAACATTGCTAGCCATAGCGTTTGTGGATAAATAATAAACATTGGAATACCCTCCGGTAGCTAAAATTACAACATCCGCAGAATGTGTTTCAATTTTTCCGTCTAATAAATTTCTTGTAACAACGCCTTTAGCCTTTCCATCAACAGTAACGATATCTAACATGTCATGTCTGGGGTAAAACGTAACTTTGCCAGCATTTGTTTGTCTGCTCAAAGCAGAATAAGCGCCTAAAAGTAGCTGTTGGCCAGTTTGACCTCTAGCATAAAACGTGCGAGAAACTTGAACGCCTCCAAACGACCTGTTATCTAACAGCCCTCCGTATTCTCTGGCAAACGGAACCCCCTGAGCAACACACTGATCAATAATGTTAGTGCTAAGTTCTGCTAAACGATATACGTTGTCTTCTCTCGACCTAAAGTCTCCGCCCTTGATTGTGTCATAAAAAAGTCTCATCACACTGTCACCGTCTTTTTTATAATTTTTTGCTGCATTAATACCTCCTTGAGCAGCAATGCTGTGTGCTCTTCGTGGAGATTCGTGATAAGAAAAGGCATGAATATTAAATCCTTTTTCTGCTAATGTGGCAGCGGCAGAAGCCCCCGCCAGTCCGGTACCAATAATAATAACTTTGTATTGATTGGCTTTTTCTGGGCTAAGTTTGTTAAGCGTTTTTTTATAGTCTTCCCACTTTGTATGAAGCTCTCCGTTGGGAGCGTTAGCGTTGAGTATAAAATCTTTCATTTTTATATAAACCTCACAACAAAACCAAACCATGTTGGTATAGAAATAAAGCCAAGCGGAATCCAAAACCAAAATATAGTGGATAAATTGTTATATAGTTTTTCATATTTTGTCCCTACAATGCCAAGCGTTTGTCCTGCAGAAACAAAACCGTGTTTAAGATGATACCCCAGCAAAGCAATGGCAACAATATAAAAAACTGCAAAAAATGGATTTGCAAATCCAACCTGATCTCCAATCACTATGTCGTAATAAGACTCTTCGTGTAAGCTGAAGTTAAATTTATACCAAAAGGTCGCCCAGTGGGTTGCTAAAAAAATAAAAATAAAGCTTCCTGTAAACATTGCGTATCGCGCAGAGAGTTCTGTATTTTCTTTGCTGTATGATTGTATGTTTTTTTTCGCTTTTCTGTTTTTCCACCACAACAACATACCGCTGTATGCATGACTTAAAACAAAGGATAATAAAAAAAATTCGGCTATTCTTATTAAAAAGCCTAGGTGTGTTAATTTTTCAACATAAGCATTGAACGCATCTTCACCCACAAACAACAAAAGATTTCCAAATAAATGGAACACCATAAAAAAGGATAGCAATAGTCCTGTTATTGCCATTAAAACTTTTCTTCCAATTGAAGATGTTAATATTTGAAATATGGACATAAATTTACTTAGTACTAAAGTCAATGTTATAACCCGTTTTGATAAAGGTAAAGACAAAAAAATATGGAGAAAAAAATTAAAATTGCTGGTGGACACTATAACACCGTTGACTCTGCATATAATATTTTAAAATTAGGTGGAAATGCCTTTGATGCTGCTATAGCGGGTGTTTTTTCTTCTATGTCGTGTGAATATTTATATACTGGGGCTGCAAGCGGTGGGGCAATGCTGGTGAAAAAAAATGGTTCGTCTCCTCATATAATAGATTTTTTTGTTGAAACTCCGGCAATCAATCCTGCAAAAGTTAAGGACTTCAAAACAATTCATGCTGATTTCGGAGACACAAAACAAGAATTTAATATTGGGGTTGGATCTGTTGGCATACCCGGAACTCTACCGGGATTAATTCAAATACATAAAAATTATGGGTCTTTACCTTTCCCTGTGTTGGTTGAACAGGCGGTTGATTTAGCAAAAAACGGGTGCTCAATCTCTAAAAACCAAGAATATTTATCAGAAGTACTGTCTCCTGTGATATCAAGTTCTGAAACACTTAAGTCTATTTTTACAAAAAAGGGCTCCCTACTCAAGGAGGGGGATTCTTTTTTCAATAAAGATTTAGGGTCGTTTTTGGAACAATTTCTTTATGAAGATGCAAATAAATTTTATAAGCATGAGGTGTGCCCTCTTTTTTATAATACTATCAAAGAGGGTGGCATTGTTAGCCTAAAAGATTTGCAAGAATATATTCCCAAAAAAAGAGACCCACTAAAAACGCAGTATCGTAATCATAGTATTTTTATGAATCCACTGCCGTCGACAGGAGGTAGGTTAATTAATAGGGGATTAGACGAACTGCGAGAGCTCAACAGCGTGTCTAGAAAAGACATAGAGAGGGCTCTATACAAAATAAAAACTGTAAAAGAAAAAGATATGGTTGGTTCTACTACGCATATTAGCATTATTGATAAAGAAAATAATATAGCGTCGGTTACTACTACAAACGGTGTGGGGGCAGGATTTATAATCCCTGGCACTGGAATAATGCCAAACAACATGTTGGGAGAAAAACATCTAAACCCTCGTGGTTTTCACGGTTGGAAGTCAAAACAAAGGATACCAAGCAATATTTGTCCAACACTGCTTGTCGACAACAACCAAAACCTAACTACGCTGGGCTCTGCTGGAAGCAGTAGAATTATTTCTGCAATTATATCTGTAATAACCAACTTAATTAACAATGGTATGCCGCTAAAAGAAGCTATTTCCAAACCAAGGGTCCATCTTGAAGGGTCCACGTTACACTGCGAGCCGCACAGTAATCACCTAGAATATCAAACCAAGAATGTAGTTATGTGGGAAGAAAAAAGTATGTATTTTGGCGGAGTTAATGCTTGTAGCTTATCAGATTCTGTTGCTGATGAGCGTAGGGGTGGTGTTTCGGTTTAGCTGGACAACCAAGCAAACAAACTGGACATTTCTCTGCTATTAGGCATTGTTTCTGGGTGCCACTGTACGCCTATAAAATTATCTTTATCTTTAAGCTCAATAGCCTCGATCACGCCATCCTTTGCTGTCGCGGTTACCACAACCCCCCTTCCCAGGCCATTAACGCACTGATGGTGGCTGCTTTTAATATCAATTGTTTTTTTGTTAACAATTTTAGAAAGTAGTGAGTTTTTATTCGTAATGGTAATTGGGTGGATGCTTGCTGCTCCATTAAAAACGCCATGATCAACATGATTTTTTACTAGCGTGGGGATATCTTCTATGAGCGTTCCTCCATAAATAACATTAACGTGTTGTGCCCCGGCACAAATTGCGAGAATTTTTTTATTTTGTTTTATTGCCTCTAAAAAAACAGCTCTATCAAAGTTTTCTCTATCTTCAGACATGACGTCAGGGTCTAATAGCTGAGGGTTGGTTGATTGATATTTGTTGGCTGGTATATCTGGTCCACCAACCATTAATAAGCCGTCTAGGTTTGAAACTAGGGATGTTATTTGGTCTTTATCTTTAGTGTGATTTAATGTGACCGGACAACCGCCGGTATCCCAAACAGCCTTATAGTATGCTTGCTTTATAGCATTCCAAGTAGAACCTTTTCTCTTGATGTCGTAGGGGTTGATTCCAATTAAAGCTTTTTTCAAAAACTTACCTGATTAAAATTTGTATTCGTTTAGTTTTGGCACCTTCTTTATCAACTCTTTTAAAGTGCCCTGGTGTGTCTTTTTATTATACCTGACCGTCCAAGCTCCAGAAGGCTCTCCTGCCGTAAAACTCCCCCTAATGGTTGGATTTTCTTGGGGGGCAACATAGGTCCATTCTCCGGTTTTTTCATTATTTTGATACTGGCCTCTTCCATAAAAACGGGAGCCAAAATCAATGTCTGGGCCTTCCGTCCATTCTCCGGTTTTGACACCACGACTATAGGGACCAGATGCAACTTTTCTTGATTTGTTAATGTTTGACTCAATAATACTGTTATCTTCCTTCTTATAATGAGCCCACATACCTTCTTTTTTACCAAACTGATATGATCCTGATTGTTTAAGCGCCAAAGACCCTTCTTTTAAAATAAAATATTCTTTCCAGTCGCCGGTTTTTATACCATCCTTATAGGAGCCCCTTCCTCTGTTGGGGGAGTGCGGAGAAAGATTATGAAAAGCGCCGCTTAGCAGGCCGTTCATATAGCTTTCTTTCCATCCGGTGTCTTTACCCTTTTCATACCATACCCATGTATTAATTCTTTTTCCATCAGCGTAGTCTCCCTCGCTCACCATCGCGCCTTGTGAGTCCCAGCTTTTCCAAAGTCCTGATTTTTCCCAATTGTCGTAGTTTCCGGCCTTGATAAGCGCTCTCGTGTTTGGGTCTCTTTCTTTCCATCTACCAGAGCCATTTTCAAATGTAATTTCTCCTCTAGTAATTAGTCGACCTTCGCTGTCTTTGCTCCACGTGGTCCACGTTCCAACTATTTTTCCATCTTCATACTTAATATATTCTAGTCTCTTATTTTTTTCTCTAGGGCCTGGGAACAGATAGGTAACCTGCTCTCCCTCTGGAACGCCCTTAATATAGCTTGCTTTTTTTTGTGTGCCTTTTTGAGAATCAACTTCAAACCAGTTTCCATCTTTTAGGCCCCTTTTATATACACCAACCAGCTCTCCATACTTGTCTATGACGTCTCCTGAAAAAACGCTGTCTGATTCTTTGTTATATGCAAGGCCGTCTTCCTTAATAAGTATTTGGTCTTTATAGATTTCGCCAGAACAAGAAATCATAAGCGCCGTGATAAATATTATAAATGTTTTTTTCATACCCTCTCCTTAAATTAGTTCGTCTTAATTTGGTTTTGCCATAAAATTTTTAAACAGCATTAATGTATTCATTATGAACTTTAAACAAAAAATATATTTTTTTTCACAAACAAAAACTGACGGCGATCAATCTATGTCAGAAATTTTAGGTGGAAAGGGCGCTAATATTGCTGAAATGTGTAAACTGGGCCTTCCGGTCCCTCCTGGATTTACATTAGCCACCAGCCTGTGTGGTAATTTTTTAAAACACAAAAAACTATCAACATCTCTTAAAAATAATATCAAAAAATATATTAAGAAAACTGAAAAAGCAGCTGGGGGGTCCTTCGGCGGAGAAAACCCTCTATTGCTGTCTGTAAGGTCTGGAGCCCCCGTGTCGATGCCTGGAATGATGGAAACTGTTTTAAATATTGGCCTAACATCTGAAACCATTCCGCATCTTATTGGGCGGTCTGGAAGTGAGCGATTTGCATACGACAGCTATCGTAGACTAATTATGATGTATGCAGACGTGGTAATGGAAAAATCTCTTCGGCTCAACAAGAGCAAAAAGCCAATTAACATAAAAATGGAAAAACTGCTCAAGCAAATGAAAAAAAGATATGAATATAAAAACGATGCAGCGGTGTCTGCTGAGCATTGGAAAGAGCTGGTATCACAATATTTAGCTTTGGTTAAACAAGACTTTGGTGTGGTGTTCCCGGACGATCCATATGATCAGTTGTTTGGAGCAATCGAGGCTGTTTTCTCAAGTTGGAATGGTAAAAGAGCGCGAGAATATAGGGCGCTTGAAAAAATTCCTACAACTATGGGCACCGCGGTAAGTGTACAGGCTATGGTCTTTGGAAATTTGGGAGAAAATTGTGGAACCGGTGTCGCATTTACAAGAAACCCGTCTACTGGAGAAAATAAGTTCTATGGGGAATGGCTTCAAAATGCACAGGGAGAAGATGTGGTTGCTGGGATTCGTACTCCCCATCCAATATTAGCTGATTCGGGCTCAAAACAAAGCCTTGAACAGGTCATGCCAAAAGCATATGAGCAGCTTGACCGCGTAAGACAACAACTAGAAAAACATTTTGATGAAATGCAAGATATTGAGTTTACCATCCAAGATCACAGGCTCTGGATGCTACAAACTCGCACTGCAAAACGAACGGGTATTGCTGCAATTAAAATTGCCACTGACATGGTTCATGAAAAGCTTATTGATAAAAAAACAGCCCTTTCTCGCATTCAACCAAACCAAATTTATGAAAGCTTGCTAAAAAATATAGAGCCTGAATCTTTGGTGGGAGCAACTCCCGCCGGTGCTGGCTTACCGGCTGGCCCAGGAGCGTCTTCTGGTGAGATAGTTTTTACGGCAGAGAAAGCGGAGTTTTTAGGCAAAAAGGGAAAGAGCATTATTCTTGTTAGAGAAGAAACCTCGCCCGAAGATATTCATGGTATGCACTATTCAGATGGAATTTTGACCTCTCGTGGCGGTCTAACTAGTCATGCGGCGCTTGTTGCTAGGGGTTGGGGGAAAAGTTGCGTTGTAGGTTGTCAAACCCTACACATTAACAACAATCAACGCTCTGGCTCCCTTGGAGATATAAAAATAAAAGAAGGTGATTGGATAACGCTAAACGGATCTACTGGAGAAATTTTTCTCGGGAAAATGTCTTTATTCCAAAACCCAATTAGCGATTCTGGCCCACTAACAGAGCTTCTTTCTTGGGCAGACCAGGTGCGAAAATTAAAAATTAGGACCAACGCTGATACGCCGGAAGACTGTGAAAAAGCTCTCAGCTTTGGCGCAGAAGGAATTGGTTTGTGTCGTACTGAACATATGTTTTTTGAAGAGACGAGGGTTCATGAATTTAGAAAAATGATTTTAGCTGCACATAAAAAATCACGAACCAAACACCTAAAAAAGCTTCTTCCTTTTCAAACTAAAGACTTTTATAATATTTTAAAAGTGATGAAAGATAGGCCGGTAACTGTTCGGCTATTAGACCCTCCATTACATGAGTTTATTAATATTGGTGACAAAGAGCTGGATCGTCTTGCTCTAGACCTAAAGAAGACTAGGGCGTCTATTGTTTCTAGAATTGACTTTTTGAAAGAGTCTAATCCAATGTTGGGACACCGCGGTTGTAGGTTGGGGATATCTTATCCTGAAATTACAGAAATGCAAGCTGGGGCGATTTTGGGTGCTGCGCTGAAGCTCAAAAAAGAAGGTGGCAATCCAAGGGTAGAAATTATGATTCCTTTGGTGTCACATATTAATGAATTTGTTAATCAAAAAAACATTGTTTTAGGTGTCTATAAAAAGCTTTCCCAAAAAAGCGGTTTAAATCTGAAATATAAAATTGGAACCATGATTGAGGTCCCGCGAGCATGTTTGGTTGCAGAACACATCGCAAAAGAGGCTGATTTTTTTAGTTTTGGTACTAACGATCTTACACAAACCACCTTTGGGTTTAGTCGAGATGACACGGGCACTTTTTTTGAATCATATTTTCAAGAAAATATTTTACCTGGAGACCCGTTTGAACAAATTGATCAAGATGGGGTTGGAAAATTAATGAGGATTGCGGTTGAGGGTGGAAGAAAAACAAAAAGGTCTATTTCTATTGGCATCTGTGGTGAGCACGGAGGAGAACCAAACAGCATTAGGTTCTGTAGTGAGTTGGGTTTAAACTATGTTAGTTGCTCTCCTTTTAGAGTTCCTATTGCTAGATTGGCTGCAGCACAAGTAGAGCTATGATAGAAAAAAAATTAGATGTTGTTGTATATGGTTCTACTGGATTTACTGGTAGTCTTTGTGTCAAATACTTAAAAGAAAATTACCCTGACATAAAGTTTGCTATTGGTGGAAGAAACAAAGAAAGGCTTCAAGCCGTTTCAGACAAATACTCTTTAGGTTGTAAAATATTTGTAGCGGATGGCGACGACTCAAAGGCATTAGATAAAATAACAAGCGAAACCAAGGTTGTTCTTTCAACAGCCGGCCCGTTCCATAGATATGGATCAAAAATGGTTGCTTCTTGCGTCAAAAACAACGCTCACTATGTTGACATTACTGGTGAAAATTTCTGGGTAAGAAAAATGATCGCCAAACATCACGAAGAGGCTAAACAAAAAGGTGTTCGTATAGTTCCTGCTTGTGGGTATGATTCAATTCCGTCGGATTTGGGTGTATTGTTTTCAGCAACCTCTTTTGGGGGGTCAATAAAGTCTATTTTTTCTTATCACACCATGAAGGGCGAAGCTTCTGGTGGAACGATTGAAACAATGTTTGCGATTAGAGACTTAAAACTAGACAGGTCTGCTTTCGGCGCCTTTGCCCTAAACCCAAAAAATTCTGTTACAGACATACAAAAGAAATTTACTAGTGATAAAGTTTCTGTGGAAAAAAACAAAACAATTAAAGCTTGGACGGGTCCTTTTGTAATGGCTATGGCCAACACTCGGGTAGTGCGAAGAGGGGCTGCTCTTTTGGCAGAAAACAATAGTGGTTATGGGGAAAACTTTGTCTATAAAGAAAGCGCTTATTATTCAAAAAGGAGTAGTGCCTACATCACAAGCCTTATGTTGGGTGTGATGGGCCTTGTTATTGTTACGCCTCTTAGAAAAATTGTAAGGCCATTATTAAAACAGCCGGGACAGGGTCCTAGCCAAAAAGTGATGGATGGTGGTTTTTTTAAATGTAAATTTGTGGTAACGGGAGAAGACGATAGTCAAAAAATTTATGGCATGAAGGGTGATGGGGATCCTGGATACAAGGTGACTTCAAAGTTTGTTTGTGAAAGCGCGTTGGCTCTTTTGGGTAATCATGAAAACCTGCCAGGTGGGTCGGGTTATGGTGGAATTCTTACCCCGTCTTCTGGTTTGGGTAATGTCTTAATTAATAGATTAAAAAACGTTGGTATCACATTTGAGGAAATCTCTTAACACTTAAACACAATAATATATTGATTAAAACATATCTACTTATGATTACAATTTTAGGGCTTGGGACAATACAGGCCCAGGAAGATTCTGAATATCAACAGCTTGTAACCCTGTTTAATGAGTGGAGAGCTTTTGAAACCCCGCCTCTTTTAGGTGGGGCCCCAGACTATACTAAACATCGATTTAACAAAGATCGTGGGGTGTTTAAATCTCTACAACGGCGCCTAAATAAAATTAATTTTGATAGCTGGAAAACCGAAGAGCAAATAGATTGGCATGTGGTTAGGGCTGAAATGAACGGCTACGATTTTAATTATAGGGTTCTTAAGCCTTGGGAAAGAGACCCCGCATTTTATCAAACAATTTGGACTTATAAAAGCGATGTTCCGGCACATGAAGGGCCAACAAACCACGCGACTCTTGAGCTTTGGACCTATGGTTTCCCGCTGGAAGAAAGCGATCGGGTACGCCTTACAAAAGAGTTAAATGTTATTTCTCCCCTACTAAGGCAGGCTAGAAAAAATCTCACAGGAAATGCTCGAGATCTTTGGGTGGCTGGAACTAATAATTTTTATCAACAAAAATCTCATTTAGAAAAACTTGCTAAAAAAATACCAGAAAATAATGTGGACCTACAAAAAGCCTTGGACGGCGCAACGAAAGAAACTATCGCATTTATATCCTGGCTAGAAGATCAAGCACAATATAAAACTGGTCCTTCTGGTGTGGGAAAAGACAATTATACCTGGTATCAAAAAAACGTTCATTTAGTTCCTATTAGTTGGGAAGAAGAGGTTGGTTTGCTTCAGCGAGAGTTAGATCGCGCCTGGTCTTCTTTGATTTTAGAAGAGAAAAAAAATATTGGTCTTCCGCCAATGGTTGCGGCACAAACACCTGAAGAATTTGGTATTATGGCAGAAAAGGGGGTCGCAAGACTGATGCGCTTTTTGGAAGAAAAAGAAATTATGCCCATTAAATCAAACATGGAGCCTGCGCTAAGAGAACATATGGGGTCTTTTGTGCCAGAAGAAGACAGAAATTTTTTTACAATAGGAATGCACTATGATCCTGTACCGCTATATTCACACTTTTATCACTGGTTTGATTTAGCACAAATGCAAGACGAGCCGCATCAAAGCCCTGTTCGTAGGGGACCGTTATTATATAATATTTTTGATTCAAAAAGCGAAGGTATTGCAACGGGTGTAGAAGAAATGTTTATGCATGCGGGGATTTATGAAGACAGTCCTAGGTCTAAAGAAATTGTGTGGATTATGCTTGCACAAAGAGCTGCTAGGGGTCTTGGGTCTTTATATGCACACGCCAACATGATGAACATGGAGGAGGCTGGCGCCGTTCATGTAAAGTGGACTCCTCGAGGATGGATGGAGCGTGAACCTCACTTGTTAAAATTTGAACAACACCTTTACTTAAGACAGCCCGGATATGGAACCTGTTATATAACAGGTAAATATCTTGTTGAAAAAATGATAGCCGACAGAGCGCGGCAGCTAGAAGCTGCTGGAGAGGTGTTCATAATGAAAGATTTTCTTGAGGCTTTTAATGATGCTGGTAATATACCCGCCGAATTGGTTCGCTGGGAAATAACGGGCGAAAAAACTATAACCAAATAATAGTAATCCCAGGGTTTCTGCGGTTAAAGTCTTCGTCTTTACTAGAAAGAAATCCCGACCTCATATCAACTGCATCTTTATTAAACATGTCGTAGTCTTCGCCATTAATAACACCTTTAAATCTACCTCTTTGTTCTTTGGCCCAACCCCTAACCTCTGCAGCCACTCTTCCACTTCCTAGGCCGTGTATAATTTTTACTGCCGTAATCTGGGAATCAGACTTAGCTGTACTAATTGCCACCTCTAAATTAGAAATTGCGTCGTTGGCGCTTTGGCCCGCGTGTCCTATATCTATTTCTTTTAACATATCTTAAAAATTGTCTATATTTGTGGTCTATGAACGACGATTTATCTAAAATTAAAGCTCTTTTTCATTCTCATGTAGAAAGCCGTTCCTCTCTAGCAAAATCTACGCATAGTGAAAGAAAACAAAAACTGAAAAACCTTTTAAAAAATTTTATAGAAATGGAGGATGAAGCAATAGCCGCCTTGGCGCTAGATCTCAAAAAAAGTCCAACAGAGTCTGTTATAAGTGAAATTGTAGGCGCAAGAATTGAAGCAAGCTTTGCCATTAAACACCTAAAAAAGTGGATGCGCTCAAAAAAGGTTTCAACGCCAGCTACCATTGCTTTTACTTCTGGTTGGGTTCGACCAGAGCCAAAAGGGTCTGTTCTTATTTTGGGGCCGTGGAATTATCCCATACTCTTATGCCTAAACCCCTTAATTGCTGCTATAGCTGCCGGGAATACTGTTATTATTAAGCCCTCCGAGTTTGCTCCTGCCTCGAGTCTTTTTATAAAAAGGTTGGTAGAAAAAACATTTTCTTCTAGTGAGGTGGCTGTTGTCTTGGGCGACAAAGAAGGGGCTATTGAGCTATTAAAACACCCCTTTAACCACGTATTTTTTACCGGGAGCCCAGAAACGGGGGTCGCAGTAATGACTGCTGCCGCAAAACATCTTGCCGGCGTTACGTTAGAGTTGGGTGGAAAGTCTCCTGTAATAATAGACCAAACCGCAAACATAAAAGACGCTGCGTGGAAGCTGGCTTTTTATAAGTTTGCCAATGCTGGACAAACCTGCACCGCCCCTGATTATATTTTGTGTCACGAAGATAAAAAAGAGGCTTTAATTGCTGGGTTAAAAGAAAATTTTAACACTTTTTTTGATGGTAACACCGCCAAACAATCAAAAGATTATTGTCAAATTGTAACCTCTGCTCACTTTGACAGGCTTGAGGGGCATCTTAACAACGCAAAACAGCTGGGGGCCATAATAGAGGTTGGCGGCATTACAAGCAGGGACAATAAGTTTATTGCTCCAACCGTTTTATCTGGCGTGTCTTTAGATTCCACAATAATGAAAGAAGAAATATTTGGGCCTCTTATGCCAATTATTACCTACAAAACCTTGGGTGGGGCTATCAAATTTATAAACGAAAGAGAAAAACCTCTCGCTCTATACCTTTTTAGTAGTAAGAAAAAAAATCAAAAGAGGGTGTTGACAGAAACTTCGAGTGGCGCATTAGTGTTTAATGACTGTGTTATTCACCACACCAACCCCAACCTTCCTTTTGGGGGGATTAACAATAGTGGGCTTGGGAGCTATCATGGGAAATATGGTTTTGATGCTTTTTCGCACGAAAAGGCTGTTTTAAAAAGCAGTTCTTGGTCTCCGTTCAAGCTAATGCTTCCGCCCTATACCAACAGAAAACACTCTTTAGTTAATATGATAAAAAAACTTTCTTAGAAAGTTCGTTTCTGAAATCAATAACGGTATTTGCATACTTATCTGATCTGTTATATGTTCGGATGCTTCTCCAGGCTGGTGACCTAAAAGAAAAATTATAGTTATTTTTTGGGTAGCCATTTTCTGTTAAATAATAGGCAATACTTCCCAAAACATCTTCCCAGCTATATGGGTCTTTTGTGCCGTCCCGGTTATAGTCTATGGACAGGCGATTAAAGCTGGACGGAATAAATTGCCCATACCCAAACGCCCCAGCATAAGATCCTTGCAGCTCAAAAGGATTAATGTTTTGTTCTTTGCTATATAGCAGTAACTCAAAAAGCTCCCTAGTTGCCCAAGAGGATCGTTTGGGTAGGCTTATTACTTGTGTGTATAAGGAGTTAAAAACAGAATATTCTGCATATCTTTTTCCATAGTTTGTTTCTATTCCAACTATTGCAACCAAAATGAGCGGGTCTATAGCAAACTCTAACATAATTTTGTTTAATAGCTCTTTGTTTTGAAAATAAAAGTCAACCCCACCGCCAAGTCTGTCTTCTGTAACAAAAATTTTTCTGTATTGTTTGTAGGTTTTAATTTTTTCTGGCTTTCTGCTAAATCGCTCAAGAACTTCTGGTTCTTGTTTTAAAGACGGGTTTTCAAAAATTGTTCTAATCTCGTTAATACTGTAGTGGTCTTTAATTTTGGTTTCGTTAACAAGCCTGTTGAAGGCCTTATAGTTGTCTCCCGCTGTTTGCCCAACAAGCATGGAAAAACAAAAATAAATATATAGTGTTGTTTTAATGGTTAATTTCATCGTGTTCAATTTAATAACATTGTTAAACCGTTTATGCTAAATAATAAATTTTTACTACTAACCGTTGCGCTTCTTTCTATTAGCTCTTCCGCATGGGTGGTGCGTATCTTGCCTGACACAAATGCAATAACCCTTGCTTTTTGGCGAATGCTGTTGGCAAGCGCTATGGTGTTCACTGTTTCTTACAAAAATGTTTTGTCGTTTGTTCCCAATAAAAAAATGTTTTTAGCTGGAATTTTTTTGGGAGCTCACTTTGCTCTGTTTTTTAGAAGCATCCAACTCACCTCTATTGCAGAAGCGGCCCTGCTTGGAACCACCGCACCAATATTTACAGAACTTTATGGTTTTGTCTTTCAAAAAAAATCTCCTGCGTTTATGGTTGTTTTGGGGCTATTTATTGCTTTTGTTGGTGCCGGCGTTTTGGTAAGTCAAAGCTCTTTTAGCGATACAGGCACCCTTGGGAATGTCCTAGCAATTTTATGTTCAGTTGCGATGGCTTTTGCTTTAATTATTGGAAAAGATATTAGAAAAAATGTCGGTGTGTTTGAATATACGAGGTGGTTGTTCTTTTTTGCAGCATGTACCCTTTTTGTTATTTCTCTGGTTGCTGGCGTTTCTGTATTTTCTATTTCAATAAAAGAGTTTCCTTGGTTTGTTTTCTTGGCGCTTGTCCCAACAATGATCGGGCATAATATTTTTTACTATCTTATTAAAACTCTTAGCGCTACAACGGTTGCTGCTGTCCCGCTAGGAGAGCCTGTGGTGTCTTCTTTGGGGGCTCTAGCCTTCTTTGGGGAGCCTATTGGGCTTGCGGTTGTTTTGGGTGGTGGAATTACCTTGTGTGGGGTTTTTTTAGTAGTTCGCTTTGGTGATTAGCTAGCTATTTATCAGAAAGTCTTTCTTTCTTTTGTGCCGCTTCTCTTTTTTGCTGATTAAGCTCCATTTTGCGCAGTCGAACAGACATTGGTGTTATTTCGACAAGCTCGTCTTCTGATATAAA